>Ga0180732_1000095_pt1 | contig 91609 bp, 60 predicted proteins | sample KR11_01MetaG_FD_148674 | JGI IMG/M metagenome (GOLD analysis project Ga0180732, IMG submission 148674) | Groundwater microbial communities from the Olkiluoto Island deep subsurface site, Finland - KR11_0.1 MetaG | ecosystem: Environmental > Aquatic > Deep subsurface > Groundwater | place... | reverse complement strand
CCTGACAGCAGGGGGATTTCACGTGTTTTTTAGACATACACATGAATTTTCCCATAAAACTACTATTTTGTCTTTAGTGTTAGATAAAATTTTAATAAATTTTCCACCAAATTAAGTTACTTATACCCCATATAACAATATAGCAATATTTGCAGAAATATTTTAAGCAGGTAAAATAATAGTATTAAAAAATTCTGTGCTTAAACGCGTTGATTATTCAACATTTTCAACAGTCTTTATGTAAGATGCTCCGTTATTTTCTTCTCCGCGGTATATTCCGCGCGTATCCGCGATTAAAGCCAGCTCGGCTAAACGGGAAGTTGTGTAGCGCCCGACCGGCGGCATGCCATTTCCATCTCCTTTAACGGATATTGCCGCGCCTTCTTCAATGCCAATGTCCGAATTGCTGATATTGCGGCTCCATACTCTTAAATTCGGCCTTTTGAGTGTTTGCAGCAAATTTAAAACAAAAAAATGAAAAGGCCTGCCGTTAATTTTGGCAAAAGCTATAATTCCCGATATGGCGAAAATTAATAATCCAAAAGCGGCAAAAGCTGAAAAATCAAAAATTTTATAACAAATAAAAATCAATATGGCGCCAAAAAGCAATATTATAAACTGCCTTGAGGTAATCGGCCCTATGATTTTATCCTCCACATCTATGAATTGCGGCACGGTAAACTGTTGCATATAGCTTGATTGCTAACAGATATAATGCTAATCTGGCGAATAAATGCCAATCCGCGAATTGCGAATTTTTAAATTAAAAATACAAGATTATGAAAATATGGAAATAAATCTAAAAAATTATTTCAAATATTCTCGTATTTTCATATTTTCATTATTATTAGCGATTAGCGGATTCGCATTATATATATTAAAATCTTAAATCTTTATTCAAATCCGTAATCGCCTCAAACTCTTGATTGCTTAAGCAATCTTCGCCTGTTGCTTTTCTTTCCGCTATGACGGCGCTAACCGATTTTTTTTCATTAATGCTTCCATGCCCAATTTCCAAATAAGCTTTATTGACAGGGTTGTTGCGCCAAGCCTTTATTCCTTCCAATCTTTTGGCGTAACTGTCTTCTTCCAGCAAATTAATTTTTTCTTTTATTTTGCCGATAATTTCTTCCGGAGTTTTGCATAATCGCCGAAAACCAACCAAGTCCATGTACTTAAGCTCGTCAACAGGCCCTAAAGACCTGGGGGTGAATTTTACATCATCCATTTTTATTTTCCCTCTTGTTTCATCAATTTGCCTGGCATCAATCCGCTTTATTTTATAAATCGGATCCTCTGTTTTTTGGCCGCTAATCTTCAACTCTTGCTTAATTTCTTGCGGCCGGGCGGAAAAAGCGCCCGGTTCTTCAGCCATAATCTTATCTGGCGCCTTTTTTGTGAAAACATCTTTAATTTTAGATAAAGATAATTTCTTTTTTATCTCCCGCAAGCCAATTTGTTTTTCCTGCGGCTTGGCTTGGCGTATCGCCGGCGGCGGAGGCGCTATCTCATGCTTTGTATCTAACTTACCTGCGATTTCTTTAAATTCCGCGGCCTTATTAATATTTTTTGCTTCATTGCCGGCGGGCCTTTTTAGCGCGGACAAATCATAGTCCATATCGCGAATGCCGCTGTCTTTCAAGCCGCCTAGCTCGGCAAAGCCAATGCCGGCTGATTTTTCTTTTTCCAGATCAGGAGTCTTTATTCTGTCAGGCGGCGCAATGTGTTCGGCAGTCTCATTTAAATTATTAATATTTTGATCGGCTATTTTCAGCACTTTCTCCGCCGAATCGCTGTCAAAACCCAAGCCGCCTGATTCTATCGGCTTGGAAAGCGCCTGCTTGGCGTTGATCCGATCCCTAATCCCCCGAAAATAAGTTTTTAAAATCTGCTTAAACCTCTCTGCCAGCATTTCGCCGCCAAAATTAATTTGCGTCTCAATAATCGCGGCCTTCAGCTTTTCTTCAATTTTATTATCTGACAGATCGGCGCTTTTCGCCTCTCCGTTAATTTTTTTGGCTAAATATTTTATTTCTTCTTCGTCTTTAGGGGAAAAAAGCGGATCGTCGGCCCGCATAAGCTGTTCTTCGCCTTCCTCTTGGCCGGCGTTATTTTTTATGAATGAATCCGGTATAAACCGCTCTTCCGCCGGCTCTTGTTCAATGCCGATATAATCCGCGGCGCGGAATAAAACTTTTTCTTTCAAATCGCCGGCAAGCTGTTCGGCTTTTTCTTTATTTATGCTGAATTCATCAGCCAAGCTAACTGATAAATTTTTGACATCTATATCCTTAATCATTATCTTCATTATTGCCGCCGCTAAATTCAATCCGTATTTTTTTTCCAAACTTTCAATCTCCGCCATCGCTTCCGGGGCTGACATTTTATCCCGCAATTCCTGCGGCAAATCATTATATTTTTGAAGATAGCTTAACATTGTTGGAATTATAAATTATGAATTATGAATTATGATTGTTAATTTTTCATTATTCATAATTCCTGATTCTTAATTCAATTTCTCTAAATCTTTTTTAATCTGTTTTTTTAATTCTTCCGCGTTAGCGAATTTTTTTACTTCTCTGATCTTCCTGATTATCTTTATTTTAACACTTTTTCCATAAATATCAAAATCAAAATTTTTAATAAACAGCTCCAAGGACACATCTTCGCAAAAAGTTTTTTTCGGCCCGAAATGCAGCAGCCCTTGATACGGCTTTTTATCGGCCCCGCACCTTTTAGAATATTCCACCCGTCGGCGAGATTTAATATCTTGTCTAAAAAGTGCGGGATAAACTTCCGCTTCAACCAAATAAACGCCGTGCTTAATTTTTAAATCTGTTTTATCCAAATTAGCCGTAGGAAATCCCAGTCTTTTCCCTCTGCCCCTGCCAATTATTACTTTTGCGGTAAATTTCATAAAACTAAAATTATTTATTCTTTAGTTAACGAATTAAAGAGTTAACGAGTTAATTAAATTTTAAATCTGCTTGCAAGGGCAAGTCATAACTCGTTAATCCGTTAACTCGTTAACTAAACAACTCACACGATAATTTTTGAATAAAAAATTAAATAATTTTAATTATGCGCTGCGTGAAAGTATTTCAATCAAGGCCATCGCGGCTTCATAGCCCTTGTTGTTTTTATCATCCCGCGCCCGCGCCTTTGCCTGTGTTAAATTATAAGTGGTGATCACCCCGAAAGCGATTGGAAAATTATAATCAAGCATCACCCGCATAATTCCGTTCGTGGCGGTGTTGGCAAGATAAACATCATGCGCTGTCTCGCCTTTAATAATCGCGCCGATTGTTATAACGCCGTCAAATTTTTTTCCGCCAGCCGGCGGACGAGCCAATCTTTGGCAAGCTAAGGGAATCTCAAAAGCGCCCGGAACTTGAAATATCTTAATATCTTTATCGGCAACTCCTGATTCCATAAGGGCTTTAACGGCTCCCTGCGCCAGCGCGTCTGTAATTTCATTGTTAAACCTTGCCTGAACAATCGCGATTTTTAATCCCTTGCCGTTTAATTTTTTAAATGTGTTGGATTTCATAGTTAATTTCCCACAAATCAACAAATCATTCTACAAATCTACAAATACGATAAACCATATTTGTAGATTTGTAGTGGATTTGTTGATTTGTGGGAGCTTTACTTGCTAGACAACAACCTCTCCAAGTACCTCGCTATCATATCAACTTCAATATTTACCTTGTCCCCAGTTTTCAAAACCGACAAATCAGTTATTTCCAAAGTGTGGGTAATCAAACAAACTTTCAACCAGTCTTTGCTTGCCCCGCACTTTTTAATCTCTTTACTTTTAATTCCATGCTCGGTACCACAATTAAAAGGTGCGGGGCCGTTGCCGGCAATTGTTAAACTTACTCCGTTAATAGACACCGAACCCTTATAAGCTAAATATTTTATTATTTTTTTAGGAACTTTTATAATCAAGTTAATATATTCCCCTTCCCGCTCAATCTTGCTAACTATCCCAACTCCGTCAACATGCCCCATGACAAAATGCCCGTCTATACGCTCTCCGATTTTTAATGATTTTTCCAAATTAATCAAATCTCCAACTTGAGAATCCGCGAACTTGGTTAATCTTAAAGTTTCCGGCATCAGCTCAACAGTAAAACTGTCTTTGGTTTTTTTAACAACAGTCAAACAAACTCCGTCGCAGGAAATGCTGCCGCCGATTTTAATGTCTGACAAAAAATATTTTACTTCTAAGGTAAAGTAAATTTTTCCGCCATCTTTCTTGATATTTTGTATTTTTCCTGTTTTTTCAACGATTCCCGTGAACATAGTTTTATAGTCCGGCATCCTTTTTTAAATCCTCGGCCTTATCAGTATTTTCCCATGTAAAATCTTTGTCATTGCGGCCGAAATGGCCGTAAGCCGCGGTTTTTCTGTAGATCGGCCGTTTTAAATCAAGCTTGTCAACTATGGCTTTTGGCCTAAAATCAAAATGCTTTTTAATTAATTCTATTATTTTATCCTCCGGAATTTTATTGGTATCAAAAGTTTGCGCGTAAATGCCGACCGGTTCAGCTACGCCGATGGCATAAGCCACTTGAAGCTGGCATTTATCAGCCAGTCCCGCGGCGACTACATTTTTTGCAACATACCTTGCCATATAAGCGCCGCTGCGGTCAACTTTGGTAACGCACTTGCCGGAAAAACAGCCGCCGCCATGGGCTCCAACTCCGCCATAAGTGTCAACTATGATTTTTCTGCCGGTTAATCCGGCGTCAGCCGGCGGTCCGCCAATGATAAAACGCCCGGTTGAATTAATAAAAATTTTGGTTTTATCGTCCATTAAATCGCCGAGTACCGGCTCTATGACTTTTTCCCTGATATCCGCTCTTAATTTTTTAATATTAACCTTATCGCTGTGATGAGCCGCGATAACAACGGTTTCCACTCGCTTGGCTTTTCCATTGTCATATTCAACTGTTACTTGACTCTTGCCGTCCGGGCGCAAATAAGGCAAAATTCCTGTCTTTCTAACCTCGGCCAATCTTTTTGTCAGTCTATGAGCAAGCATTATGGGCAAGGGCATCAATTCCGGGGTTTCATCGCAGGCATAGCCCCACATTAATCCTTGGTCCCCGGCGCCTTGCTCTTTAAATTCGCCTGTTCCTTCATCAACTCCTTGGGCAATGTCCGGGCTTTGCTCGTGAAGCGTCACGATCACCCCGACATCATCGCAGCAAAAGCCATATTCTTGCTTGTCGTAGCCGATATCCCGCAAAACATTCCTTACTGTCTGCTCTATATTGACATAACTTTTGGTTCTTGCTTCGCCGCCAACCAACACCAAGCCGGTAGTGCAAAAACATTCAATGCCGGCATGGCTGTCCGGGTCTTGCTTAATCATCTCGTCATAAATGCCATCGCTGATTTGATCGCAAATTTTATCCGGATGGCCTTCGGTAACTGATTCGGAAGTTACCAATCTTAAACTTGACTTTTGCATAAAGTTCACGGTCCGACACATTTAAATTACAATCATCTTTCACGCTTTGCCATTCTACCCGCCGCTGCGGGGAAAAAATTATTAAAACATAATTTTCCCTGAGCATTAAGCTCAAAATGACAAAGAGTAAAACTTTGTAACTTTAAAATGTCAGATAATTATTATATTATTATTTTAATGTCTTAGTGTTTTTGTGTTTTTGTGTTTTGAGGCGAAGCCGAGTGTTTTCGTGTTTTTGTGTTTTTGTGTTTTGAGGCGAAGCCGAGTGTTTTCGTGTTTTCGTGTTTTCGTGTTTTGAGGCGAAGCCGAGTGTTTTCGTGTTTTCGTGTTTTCCTATGTTCCAACCTCCCACGAGCTTAAATACTTTTCTTGTTCCGCGGTTAATTTATCAATAACAACGCCCATGGATTTTAATTTTGACTTTGCCACCCACTGCTCTATTTTTTCCGGCACGCCATAAACTTTATTTTCTAATTTTTTATAATTTTTTGCAACATGTTCCGCGGCCAATGCCTGCGTGGCAAAACTCATATCCATAACAGAAGCCGGATGCCCTTCGGCCGCCGATAGATTGATCAAACGGCCTTGTCCCAAAAGATAAATTACTTTGCCTGATTTCATTTCATATTCATCAACAAAATTCCTGACATTCCTTGTAACTTTTTTTGCCATGCGCTCCAAGGATTTAATGTCTATTTCAACATCAAAATGCCCTGAATTGCATACTATGGCTCCGTCTTTCATTAATTTAAAATGATCCTTTCCGACAACATGAATGTCGCCGGTTAAAGTGCAGAACAAATCTCCGATTTTAGCTGCCTGGCGCATTGGCATAACATCAAAACCGTCCATGGCCGCTTCCAATGCTTTGATTTGATCAACTTCAGTAACCGCCACTTTGGCTCCCATGCCGCGAGCTCTCATGGCAAAGCCCTTGCCGCACCAGCCATATCCCGCCACAACTATATTTTTGCCGGCAATCAGCATATCTGTCGCGCGGATTATGCCGTCAATGGTTGACTGTCCGGTGCCATAGCGGTTGTCAAATAAATTTTTTGTCTTGGCGTCATTAACCGCGACAACCGGCACTTTTAATTTGCCTGCTTTTTCCAAAGATCTCAGCCGGATTACTCCGGTGGTAGTTTCTTCCATGCTGCCTAAAATCTTTGGCGCCCAAGATTTATATTCTGAATGAAGCAGAGATATTAAATCAGCTCCGTCATCCATGGTAATTGCCGGCTTATGCTTTAATGCCGCATGCAGATGCTTGTAATAAATTGCCTTGCTCTCGCCGCAAACAGCAAAAACCGGAATGCCGTAATCTTTAACCAAAGAAGCCGCGACATCATCCTGCGTTGACAAAGGATTGGAGGCGCACAGCATCGCGTCAGCTCCCCCCGCCTTTAGCGCGCGCATTAAATTGGCGGTTTCGGCCGTAACATGCAGGCAAGCCGCCATTTTCTTGCCCTTAAAAGGTTTTTCCTTAGAAAACTTTTCACGGACAACGCGCAAAACCGGCATATCTTGATCGGCCCATTCTATCCTTTTTTTGCCTTGCGGCGCTAATTTTATGTTTTTGATGTCATGTCGCATAATAATGAATTAGGAATTATGAATAATGAATAATGGATTATGATTTAAAGCCCTAATTCATAATTCATTATTCATAATTCAAAAAAATCATAATCTAAATAAACTCTCGTTAAAATTACTTTTATATCTTGCTTCCAGCTCTTTTAAATTAAACCTATGCGTCTGGGTGCCGTATTTTTCCACTGTATAAACAGAAACCAGTCCTGCCAAGCGGCCGGCTTTTTCAATCGGCCAGCCGTTAACCAGCCCTTTAATCAAGCCGGCCCGATAAGCATCGCCGGCGCCGGTCGGATCAAAAGTGTTTTTCGGCTTTGCCGGCGGGATTATAATTTTCTTCCCCTGATGATAAATCTCCGATCCTTTGGCGCCTTTGGTGATAATCAACATTCCTACTTTATCAAGCAATGCCTTGCATGTCCAGCCGGTTTTCTTTTTTATCACGCTAATTTCATAATCATTACCGATTAAAATCCATGCTCCGCTGATGCTATTTTTTAAAACCGAGGCGCTTAAGCTGGTTATGCTTTGGCCCGGATCAAATATATATTTTACTTTTTCTTTTTTGTAAAGTTTGGCGTATTGCTCCATGTCAGCAGTATTGCCCGGAGCGATAATGGCTATGCTGTTTGTTAATAATTTTTTGTTAAAAACTCCTCTCGCAATCCGCAAAGCGCCCGGATTAAAGCCGGTAATTTGATTATCCGCTTGGTCGGCGATAATATTGGCTGAAGCAGTATTTCTGCTCTTTATTTTCTTGATCTGCGAAACATCTATTTTATTGCGCTTGAGCCATTTTTCGTAAGCGTCAAAACCCTTGCCGGCGCAGGATAATATAATCGGCTTTTCATCCAACAATGCTAAGTTATAAGCGATATTGCCGGCTGTGCCGCCAAAATTTTCTTTAACTCCGTTAACGGAAAAGCTAACATTTAAAATATGAATTTTATCCGGCAGAATATGATCTTTAAAAAACCCGGGGAAATCCATGATTCGGTCATAGGCCAAGGAGCCGGAAACCAATATTTGTTTGATTTTATTCATCATCTTATTCAATCTCTTAACAATTTTTTAATCTCTTGCTGTAAAACTTTTTTGTCAGGCAAATATAATTTATATTTTGACGCAAAAATTTGTTTATTATCTTTTGGCAAAGTATATTTTACAACAGCTTCTTTTTTATCAGCGCACAGCAATATGCCGATTGCCGGATTTTCATCATCTTGCTTTACTTCTCTGTCATAATAATGGACATACATCTGCAGCTGCCCTAAATCCTGATGAGTTAGTTTGCCGATTTTCAAATCAATAATCACAAAACACTTTAGCAATCTATTGTAAAAAACCAAGTCAATGTAAAAATGCTCGTCTTCAAGAGTAATTCTTTGTTGTCTGGACACAAACATAAATCCCTTGCCCAGCTCCAATAAAAACTTCTGCAAATTATCAATTATTTTCTGTTCTAACTGGGATTCCGTATACTTAGATGATTCTTCTAATCCTAAAAATTCTAAAATATAAGGATCTTTAATTAAATCACTGGCTTTTTCTATTATTTGCCCTTTTTGAGCTAATTTTAAAACTCCTTTCTTGTCTTTGCTTAAAGCAATTCTTTCAAACAGCATAGAATTTATTTGCCTGTCTAATACCCTTACGCTCCAATTCTCTTTTTCAACCTCTTTAATATAAAAACTTCTGGCCAACTCTTCGTCTATTCTTAAAATAAGGCGGTAATGGCTCCAAGCCAATTTGGGCGACACTGTCTCCCATTTTTGAAACATAGAATAAAACTGTCTCATTTTCCTAAGATTGTAAGCTGAAAACCCTCTGCCATATCTCTCTATCAAATCATCTGATAATCTATCTAATAATCCGCTGCCATATTCGGCCCTTTCTTTTCCGCTTTGTTCAAATTCAACTATTTTTTTGCCGATTTCCCAATAAGTCTGAACCAATATTTTATTGACAGCGTAATAAACATCTTTTCTGGCTTGTTCCAACAATGAGCCGATATTATCTATAAGATTGAAATAATTTCCTCCGCGCCTTTTGCGCGGTTTTATTTTTTGATTGGTCATAAATTCATAACATAGCCCAAAAAAACTTGACCCCGCGCCTTTTAAGCAGTATTTTATATAGTATTGAGATGTTTTTTAAGATAATTATTCTGCTTAAAAGGTGCGGGGTTGACAAAAATGTTAAACATGCTGCACTAATAATATAAATGCGATCTGAACATGTCTGCGGTGTCGCACCGTTCCCGAATATCTCGGGATAGGATCTCCCCGCCCTTTATGGGCGGGTTTTTATTTTATCAAATAAATTTTATCTTAAACAAATGCTCTTCTGTCCAAATTTGATATTTACTGTTTGCCCCAAAGCGTCAAAAATCTTAGCTAAAGTATTTAATGTAGGCAAATGCTGTCCCTGCTCTATGCGGGCAATATTCGCTTGAGGCATTTTAATGTCTTTTGCCAATTGCGCTTGTGTCATTTTTTTTCTTTTTCTTAATCTGTAAATTTCTATGGCAATCTCTGTTTTCATTCTTTCCTGCTCATATAATTTCTTAAATTCTTTATCTTTCAACTTTTCCTTTAAATGCAAATCAAACCTAACATCAGGATTTTCTTTAATGTATTTTCTTATTTTTTTTTCTTGATTTGTCATAAGTATCCTATATACCCATCATCTCTTTTAAAATATTATCTATCTTTTCTTGTGTGTTTTTATTTATTCTTCCGACAATCTTTACAATTCTTGATTTATCTATAGCTCTAACTTGAAAAAGTAAAGCTACGGATTTTTGATTAAGCTTATTTTGATTATCAGGAAAAATTGTTAAAACATAAGGAAACTTTAAGGCATTAAGATTGCTAGTCAAGGGAATTACAATCACTAAGCCAGTTTTAGTATCACTAACTAAAATTGCCGGTCTTTCCCCGAACTGCTCATGCCCCGTACCGGCAATTAATTTTATAATACACACATCTCCTTTGTTCATAAATTTTTCTCAAACTTTAATAAATCATTATCACTGGTTTTTTCCCATGCGTTAAATTCTTTATTCAGCTCTAGCTTTTCCTTTAGAATTTCTAAATAATACAAAGTGGCATTTATTAAAAAATCTTCTTTGGAAATACCAAAATGAAAAGAAGCATTTTTCAAATCTTGCTCTATTTTTTTAGGAATAGTAATAGTGCTCATAGTTTTAATCTTATTCTATTTATATTAATTTAATTTTATTATATCAAATTTGATATAATTGTCAAATGTTAAATAAATCTGCAATCTTAAATCTAAAATCTTAAATCTTCAATTTCTCAATCTCATCCCTAACCGCTTTTCTCTCCAAACTGCCTTCGGGATATTGATTTACCAATTTAACCAGCTCGTCAATTTGATCTTCTTTCTCTCTTTCTTCTTTGATTGCTTTTTTTTCTAAGGAATCTGAGGGGGATTGAGATGCTGATTGCTTTGAATATTCAACATTTTTTTCTTTTGCGCCTACTGTTTCATCACCAACTTTTATTGATTTAATTAAGTCAACAATTTTAGAATCAATTTCTTCTGCTTGTCCTTGAGAATACATAACATGCTTTCCATTGATTACCATTGGAATATCATTCTCAAAGCCCTCAGGCGTATTTGACGATATTTTTAATTTTTCATACAAATCAAATAAAACTTTTAATCTATTTTTATCTTCTTCATCTAATCTTTTTATGTTTTCGCTATTGGTTAAATATTGAACTTTTTTCAAATGATCAATTTTGTCTATTCCTATATTAACTGTAAAATCCTTTAATAACTCCTTAACTGTTACAGGTAATCCTTCAGCTCCTTTGTATTTCTTTTTACTAATTATTACTCTATTACAATCCAATAAAATCTTTATTAATCTGCTTTTTATTTCATTCCTTTTATTTAAATCCGAAATAGTTAATAAATTTAATTTTATTTTATTCCATAAGTCATAATATTTAATTTTATAAATTGCTTCAAAATGATTTTTTAACAACTCTTCAATTTCTTGCCAGTCATCAAAAAAATTTAAAGCCAAAAACTTTAATTTGATTAAACAACTATAATAATCACCATAAAGTTTTGGATCAGTTTGTTTTAATTCTGTTTCCTTAATAAACTTCTTTAATCCCTTGTAATACTCGTAAGCCCCTCTGACATTATTATGTTCGCTAAATACATCTACTGCTCTTTTAGCTTCTTCAATTGTATAATTATTCTTATCCATAATAAATTATCTATTATTTTAAAATCATTTTTTTACACTTCTAATCGCTGCCATTGGGTCAATCTTTGCTTCATTCTGCCTTCCTGCGACATTTGCCGCAACAGCAGTAGCTCCATTTTTCTCTAAAACATCAACATTAACATCAAGAGCTAAGTGTCCAACGGCACTTGTGTTAGCAGTACCCTTCTTTTTGTCGTAATGTTGAGCATAAGAAGGATCCTTTAAAATGGCAATTGATGATCTGTCAAGAACCCAATGCTCTTCGTCATGCTTCCAATCATCGCCATCTCCCTCCTTTTTTTCATAATGGCCTAACCCTAAACGACCAGTATCTCTAGCAAATGCCTGAATTTGAACTTTTGACATTTCCACATACTTAGCTGCTTCATACTCATCATCTGAAGACTCTCTCCATCTGCCATTTTCCATAGTAGTCGCGCCAAATGCTCCAAAATGTTTTATATTTTTGGCAAGATTTCCTACTTCTCCGACTAATCCTAATGCTCCTTGTTGTGAAAAACCGCCTTGTGTTTGTAATATTTTGGCAAGACCCAACATGCCTTCTCTGCCAGTGCCAAGCCCTAAAGCTTTTTGCATTTCATTATAATCACCATTCCTAGTCATTTTTTTAGCAATAACTGAAACTAATCCTTGTTGTCCATTTTTTATAGCATCTACAATCATCTGGCCCAATTCTTGCGAATTATCTGTATAGTCGGCGGCTCTGCCTTGCTCTTGTATTAAAGCCGCGTCTGTTTCTTTTCGTGCTTCCCACATGCCTTCTATTTTATATTTCTCTAATTGATCATTCTTTAATGCAATATTAGAATTAGAATTTTTTATTGCTTCATCTAATCTTCTAGCTTCTATAGGATTAACATTCTTTTGTTGCGCTTCAATCTTGCCTATTTCTTCTTTAACATCAGATTCATGCTTCCTTAATATAGCTATCTCTTGTTCTGCCTTATCTCGTTCATCAAAACCTCTTGACTCGTCGTCGCGTATTTCCTCTTTATGCTTTATTTCTTTCTGCAATATTTGTAATCCATTGCCTTTTGCTTCTTTGCTCTTTACAAGCTCTGCTCCATCTTCATCTGACAACACACGAGATCGCTGTTCTTTTAATTTTTCTATTTTGCCTTGCTCTTGTTTTATATCTTCAAATTGCTGAGTGCGCCACTTACCGCTTTTCCCAAAAGGTTCTTTTTCATCCTTTATATTCTTTCGCCAATTTGAAATATTTCTCCACGCTAAATCACCCGTAGAAAGATGCGCTAATCTGCTTCTAACACCTCCTCCTTCTTCATCAGCTGTTGCTAATACTTTACCTCTTAATTTCTGTTTTCTATCTCTCTTGTTCTTTTCCATTTGCGCTTGCACTCTTTTGTAGCCCTCTACAACATTAAAATCTACGCCAACTGCTCCGCTAAATTTATCTAATCCCCAACCGCCAATATTTTTAGCCCCTTTCAATGCGCCCTTTAGTGGCGCTAATGCCGCGCCCTTTGCCAACCCCAACCCCCTGGTCTTCAAACCGCTTACCGCGTTTGCCCCCCAGCTCGCGCCCATGCCGCCGATCTGCTGTGAAACAATAAGCCCGCCGACCAAAAACCCAATAGCGATAAGAAATCCGATAAAATTCGGCAGGCACATTATTTCAGTAGTGCATTCCATCATTACCGTTTTTAATGTACTGGTGTCAAAATTTTGCACAGTTATTAAAGACAGCCAAATGAAAAAAGCAAGAACAGGACCATTGATTAAATATTTTGTGAACTCGCCCCAATATTGCGCGGCGTATTTTTGCCCAACAGGAAAAGAAGAAAGCAAAAAAGCCAAAGGAGATAAAACAATGTAAATCCAAAACATTATCATTCTCATTAAAAAGACAATTAAAATCGCTACCATAGTTATAGTTGATACAACCATAAAGCCAATGGCGATAAAAATTGATCCTAAGGTATTTGTGGCGTTAAGATCCTTTGAAGAGGTCCATAAATCGCTAAAATCCGTTGACGCTGATAAAAATTTATGCACCTGCAAAGTGGCCGTAAACTGTCCTCCGCTGTCGCTAAAAGCATTCACAAAAGTAAGCATTATTACTTGCGAGAAATCTATGGCAAGACCGCAAATAGTTCTGGAAAAATTTATTAAAACAGCCATTATTAAAAGTTTTGGCAATAATTTTTTTACATTATAACTTTCAATTTTCAAAATCGTGGCAAAAGCGATAACAAGCAAAATCAAAACAAAAAACATATTGCATAAATCCCTTACGATTTTCCATCCATTAATTATATCCGGCTCGTTAATAAAACTATTATAACTGGTTATGCTTATTATAGCGGCAATAATTTGAGAAAGTATAATTCCGCAAATCCAAACAATTAATTGCGCGAGACCGCCAACCATTTTTAATAAACCACCCTCTATTAAATTAGTAGGTATAACTTGTTCTTCGGCAAAGCAAATATCAAAAACCCCAAACACGCCTATTGATATTACAAAAACTAAAAATACGCTTAATAGTTTTTTATTTGTTATTAAATCTTTAAATTTCATATTAAAGTAATATTTTTTCTAAAGCCCATGATAAAATACTATTTTCATAAACCCATGCCAGTACAGCATACAATATCGCAAATATCATTAGCATCATTACATCCAAAAATGCCAAAAGCGCTTTTTCTCCTATTGACGCGCCTATTCTTGTTGCGCTTATAACATTATTTTTGGATTGCTCCGGCTGCCATTCCTTGCCTAATTCGCAAAAAAAACTTGGAAAAATCAATCTTAAAAAAGCGTGCAGATTTATGTAAAAAAGTCCCGGCAAGAAACCAATAACTGAAAAAGTAATCATCCACGCCCATCTAAGCGCGGCCTTAAAAGTTTTTTCCGCCGGCATGGTAATTTTTTCCTGAATCTTGTCTTTAGCCCTCTGTTTAATATCCATCGCCCGGCGCGCCGCCATTACTTTCTCCCGCAAAGTTTTCGGCTGGCCAGCGTCCTGCTCTTCTTGCGCCTCGCTCTCTTCTCCTCCGCCAGACTTTGCCTGCCTAACTTGCCCTGCCATATTTATCTGTTCCTGCGGGGTTAGAGTTTGTGAATTTGCTTGAGACATAAAGACATAAGGAACTACAAGAATTTTTTATAAAGAAAAATGCGATAATTCATATACATTCCTCCTAAAAAGTTCTTCTTTATAATAAATTCCTGTAGTTTATTTGCATTTAAATCCGATCTCTTGTTTTTTATTATTCTTTTCTTCTTCTCCTTTAATCAAATAATCCAAAGCAGTAAAAATATCTTTAATTTTTTTATCATGCGTATCATATTTTTCTTCCAGCTTATTGATTTTTTCAACTAAATCATTAGAAGAATTAATTATTCTGCTAACAATAACAAATACGCGGACAATTGCGATATTTACCTGAATCGCTCTTTTGCTTTTAAGCACGCTGGATAGCATGGCAATACCGTGCTCCGTGAAAACATAAGGCAGATAGCGCCTCCCGCCTCTTTTTGAGGTCACAAATTGTGACCTCAAACTTTCAGAATGTCCAATGTGGTCACAATTTATGACCAGTTCATTAAATTCTTCTAACGTTAGCTGAAACATAAAGTCTGCTGGAAATCTTTCTGTGTTCCTCTTTACCGCTTGATTAAGAACTTTTGTTTCTACGCCATAAAATTCCGCCAAATCCTTATCAAGCATAACTCTAATTCCTCTTATTGGAATTATTCTATTTCTTATTTTTGCTTGCAAAATAACATCTGCCATATTGTTGATACCAAATTTCTACTTTAACGCTATTTCATCAAGGCAAGAATGTTATGTGTTACGTGTTATGTGTTACGTGTTATGTGTTACGTGTTATGCGTTATCACTTCTCTGACACCACAATCAATCCGCTAAATGCTTGGTGGCCGCCAATAGGGCATGAATTGCCGCTAATCCCGTTATTGCACCAGCCCCAATTATCTTTAATCTTTACGCCCGGCTTAACGGAACAGCAGGCGCCGCTAACGCCGTAGCCGGAACAATCGCCGGCGCATGCAATTCCTGCTGCTCCGCTCGCGGCTTTTGCTTTCATATCCCAATAGCTGTATAAATGGTATAGCGAATGCGGATTATCAGCGCTAATCCTGTCTAACATTTCCACTCCTGTTATAGTAGTATTCTCATCATCTCCCCAGTTAACCGCGTACATAACCAAGGGCAGCTGCTGGCTGTCAACATCGCTGTTAAAAGTTAAATTAACAAAACCGTTTTTTGTTATGATAACATTACTATTAATATTATTAACTTCTACATTGCTGATCGCGGGTAAAAAGGCGCAATAATCATTTGACGAAGATGTTCTGGAAGCTCCATCGCAGATTATAGCCGGCGGACCCCAGTCATAGCCGCTTATCGGCGAATAATTGCTGCCGTCCCAATCCCAAGCACCATGGCTTTGGGCGAACAAGCGCTTAACATCATCCTTGGTATGCAGCTGGCCCATTCTTGCCTGATACGGTTCGTTCAAGCTTGTATTAGGCAATTCATAGTATAGCGGCTGATTGCCTGCCTTGCTGCTGCTGTCCCATTCATAAGGATTAACCGCCTCATTCCAAGTTTCCGCGCCTGGCACAATTGAACCGAACGGAGAATAATCAGACAGATAATCGCAGGTTGCGTTAACTATTCCCGTATTGCAAGCGAAGCTATAATCACTGCCTTGATAAACCCGCCCGCTCCAATACTTATTCCGCCCAACCGAGTTGACGGCTTGAACAACTCTTGAGCAATAAGGCGAAAGCTCCTCGGCAAAATGATCATGAAGAGCAAAGTATGGATAAGTTTCACCTGGAGGTGTTATATTTGTAAATTTTATATATGTGACAAAAGTTAAGCCAAAATCTGAAAAATCAATACTATAGGTTGTATCATTGAGTAATTCCGTGCTCCATTTATGCCAAGTTGATCCATCTGAGCTAAAACTCACAGTGCCGCGATCGCTGCATGGCGATTGAGTGGCGCAACCTGTACGGATAGTATAATCAGCGCCAACGCCATTAAATGCCAGCTCATCCATTGTTTCTATTCTTTCGTCTATAACACAGCATCCGTTATAAGCTGCTCCATAACCATAAAAGAGATCTCCGCACCATGAATCTCCAAGCCCCAAGCCGGCGTAACAGCTTCCTGAGACTGTATCAGCTCTAAATGTTCCTGTTTCACTGATTGTGTCTGCGCAGTAATACAGCGGAAACCTGCCGGAGTAGCCGGCTCCTTCTTCAATGCCTTCGCCATTTACCTTGTCAATCGGATACCACATTAAACAAGCGTCTAATGAGCCGGGATAGCGGTCGTATTCCAAGCAATAGCCAAGCCAGCCTTTTTGCCGCGCCCCGGAATCCTCGTAATAATCGCAGGACAAAGAATCATCTTCCGGATAAAGGCGGCAGGTTTGCATTATATAATTATTGTCTTGATTATTTAAAGCCGGCTTCATTTTAATATCGTCAAAATAAAAATTTCCGGTTGAACCGTTTGAATACAGCTTAATTTTAATCCTTGCCGCGTTGGCGTTTGTCGTAAAGTCAACTAATTGATATGCCCAGTCCCGGCCGGCGCCAAGCGTTACCGCGTCATTCAACGCGCTGATTAAATTGCCGGCGCTGTTATATTGGCTTATTTGCAATCCGGCTTTGCCATTGCTTAAATTAATCGTATTGATATAAGCGGATAAAACATAAGGTATGCCGCCGTACACTTCAACCCATTCTGAAACAGCGTGATATGTCGCGCCCAATTTTAAGAAACTGTTTCCTTCGGGCGCGTAGCCGGCGCCTTCCGCTTGCGCGCTCACAGGATCATAAACAGCGATAAACCGATTTTCATTCCAAGCGGCATTGTCCGCGCTCCAGCCGATCGGATAGCCATTGCTGCCATAATATTCAAACCCGCCGTTCGGCACGACAGCCGCCCCGCCAGCCTGCTCCATCGCGCCTAACGGGTAATAATCCGCTGACAGCGAACTGTTGCCGTAGCCGACTTTGGCGTAGCCGGATATGTTGCTGATATTTTGAATATTGGTATTGTATGTTTGGTCAATTTGATCAGTAATAATAAAGCTGTCGCAGCTGCCGTTATCATCAACACTGTCGCACAAGCCGATATCAAAACAAACATTATTGTCATTATCGTCTTTAATATAGCTCCTGCAGGCAAGCCATTTGTCGCAGGCGCGGTCAGGAGTTACTTTGATTAATGAATTGGCGTCCCGTTCAGCCGCGCCGCCTGTTTGCGGAGAAACCCCGTCTCCGTCATTAATTGTTAAATCAGCGTCATAATCCATAACAATTAAATCAGATCCGTCCTGGCGCCTTTCATTGAATAAAACGCATCCTTCTTCAAAATCCACGATGCCGTTGCAGGATGTTTTGTCTAAATCCTGCTTCAGCTGGTAGTCAATAACCGCTTTTTTAAGTTCAATATAATCGTTGCCGCCGATATCAATATTATCCATGGCGACTTCGCAGGTTTGATTATATGATTGATAAAACAATATGCTCTTAACCTCGCCGGCGTTTGCCAAGGAAATGGAATAAGAAGCGCCGGCGCTGATTAAATTAAAATTATTATTTTCATCAAGCCGGTATATTCCATACGGGCAGGTGATTGACACAGTGCTGCCCCCGTCGTCATTTTTGCCGGCAAAGCGGTAAAGAAAATAAGATTTTATTTGGATATCCTGCCCGCCTGTTCCGGCCGCGCTCCAGCCGTCAGCAATGGCATCGCCGTCAACATTTTGCGAAAAATCAGAATTGAAAATAATATTAGTTGAAAATTGGCTGATTGGATCTATATATTCTCCGCAGCCGGCTTCCGAAGACGGGCATATTCCGGCCCAGTTGCCGTCAGAATCCGGAACCAGTATTTGAATCACGCTGCCGCCTGTCCCTATTGTTGTTCCGCCATAAACGGAAGAATTAACCGCGCAGGCATAGTCGTTAACGTCTAAAACGCAGCTGATAGAGCCTGGACAATTGCTGTCTGACAAGCAAATATCCGTTTCAACTCCGGCGCCAATCGCCCCGTCTCCGTCATCATCGCAGCGGTTAACCTGCTTCTTGAGCCATTTCCAGCTGCCGGCCGCCTGCCCGTATTCCTGGCCCCATTCGCACGCCTGGCCGCCCGGATCTTTAAAGTAGCTGCTGCCTTCCGATGTTGTCCACTCTTCGCATCCGGCTTCATCCTCAAGGCATAAAATACTGCCGTAGTCATCCGGATTATTGATTAAATACGCGTCTTCATAAATCGCTTCGTTCGCGTATCCGTAAGCCGAACCGAGCAATTGGCATCCTTTATCGCTTTGATTGCATTCCTTGTCTTGATCATAAACAGCGTAAACAAAATTATCAGCATCTACTTCTACTTCCGCACCGTCCCCGGAATTCCAAATGCCGCTGTTGTAGTCGCTGTAATTATGAGTATCTATCAAAATCTCGCAGCCCACAGCGTCTTCATTGCAAAGATACGTAAAAGATTTTAGATAATGAGTCGTGTTATCGCGGTCGTAATACTCTCCGCAGCCAAGAGCGTATAAAGGATATGGATCGCCTTGAGCGTCCTGGTTGCATGAATCAGGCGTGTCCCATGAATTTTTTATTAAATAATAGCGATCTGTTATTTCAGTAAGTTCAATATCGTCAATATAAAAATCATCGCCTGCCGCCAGCGCTATGGCTTCGCCGCTGTCAATTTCATGGCCTATGCCGGCTAGATTTAAAGTGTAAATTTGCCAATTGCCGCTTAATTTCACTTGGCCGAAATCAGTTGTATCGCCAGCGCCGCTTCGCAAGCCAGCGGACAGCATAGCCGAACTGTTGGTTTTCGCGATAAAGCTGAGCATATAAGATTTGCTGTTATCTACTATCAGCCCTATCTCTTTCGCGGCGCTGTATGTCCCGCCGCTAACCAATAGCGAATGCCCGCCGGCTATAATTGACTCATTGCTGTTAGCAACTGATGTTCCGCCCTCTCCCGCCCAATTTTCATTGGTGCCGTCTTCAAAATTATCAATCATTAAAACCATGATATTATTGCCTGTGTTTCCGCTGTATTCGCGGCAGCCGTTATCGCCGGCAGAGCATTCTGTTCCCTCATCCGGTATGGCATCGTAAAGGCAGGCTCCATGCTGATCGCTCCAATAGCCGCTGTTTTTGCACACCGCGCAAGTTTCGCTCGCGCTGTCCCAATGCTTGTCATCGCCTATGCATGACAGCGCGTCCGCAATCAAGGGATCCGTGTTTACTTCAGTCCGCCTGTATGGACGGCAGTCGGCAGAGCATGATATTGTGCGGGTGTATAAATGGTAAGAGACTCCTCCGTCTCTATTGTATAATTCCCTGCAGTCGGAATTGTAAGCAGGGTCGGTTGAAGACAAAGCGTATATCGCGCTGCCGCATTCCAAAGAATCATCTTCTGTTAATTCCGGCTCAGCCGCGGCTCCTTCGCCGTCTGTCTGCAAATTAAATACTTTCAGCTGATACCCTGTTTCATCAGAGCCCTCCCATGCGTAAAATTCAGAGCAGTTTGCCGCCGGATCAGACGGCTTAACGCACTGCCTTAAATAAGTATAATGTTCTATTGCTTCGCCTCCCATGCTTACTTCGTCCAAATTCGTAAATTCATCGCAGCCGGCTTGAGCCGCGCCGCAGGTTTGGGCTGTTGCCGGAATAAAATAAGCGTCCCGCAAAGAATCAAAAGTTGTTTCTCCCTGGATATAAACGTCATAGCCAGCGCATTCAGACGGGCAATAATCCAGCGCCGTAACTTTTGCCGGCACTTCTGTTCTGTCCGATACCGAAGTGTATAATTCGCAGCCGACTTCTCCTTGGTTGCATTTTCTGGCAAAATCATAGCACTCGCCAGGCGCGCCGCTTTTGTATTGGTAATTTGACGCTGAATTAACATAGCATTCATCTTCCAAATATTCCGGCAAAAGTTTTTCATAAATCAAGCCGACTGCCCGGTAGCCGGAATAAGTTGTTGCCGCAATCCCGATGCTTCTTTCCAATTTAACCGCGTCAATAATACAGGCGGTTGAATTTATTTCAAAAGTTATAACATTGCCTGAACTGCTTTTAGAAAAAACATGCGCTGTTTGATAATACTGCCAATTGCTCCCGGAATTTATGTTAGAGCCGGATGACTGGCCGATTATCTTGAATGTATCGCCGGCCGAGCAATCCTTGGCGTAAAAAGACAATGAATACGCTTCTCCGCTGATTGAATAATCCGCCGGGCCTATTGCTATTGTTTTGCTTAAATAAGCGGATAATTGCAATCCCTTGCCGCCGTCATACCCGTCATTGACTCTAATGCCGCCGCCTTCCCAAATAGTTCCGGTTAAATCATCCTCAAAGCTGGAATTGGTTAGCAAATTAGCTCCCAGCCCGGGTTTGGTCCTGATAAATTCATGGCAGCCCTCATCATCTGAATCGCACTCCTCGGCATCTTTGTCAAAATATATTTTATTACCCGTAGACGATGTGCATTCCCAATCGCCGGCTGAATAATCATAATCAGCGCAATAAGCTTGACAGCCGACATTGTCAATGCCGCATAAGCCATAGTCTAAAGTATTTTCCAAATAAGAAGCCGTGCCTCCTTCGCGGCCTCTGAAAGTCTCGCAGGTATTGTACCTTGGCTCGCATGATTCTCCGTTAAACAGCCATTTTCTTCTTTCTTCCACGCAATAGCCGTACAGCTGGCAAGACCCGTCATCATTCTCCTTGATGCAGGACTGCTCGTCAGCGCAGTAATTGCCGTCGCGCATGACAGACAGCTCGCTGTCAGTCCCGTCGCCCATAACCTGCTCGGAAATTATTTCCGGCCCCGGGCCTTCGCGCTTGCAGTAGTTCAGCGGAGCTTTCAACACCCAGCTCGGATCCACCAATCCTTTGCACCATGAGGCAAAATATCCTTCGTAATCATCAGCTGAATCATAGCAAGCGACCAAATCCCCTAAATTCAATGTCTGGCTGCTGAAGTCATTGATATACTGGGCCGCGACTTCCCAGCCAGCCGGAATTATCCTGAATTTGCGCAAAATTACCATTGATCGGTATGGATAGCCCTTGTCATAATAATCCGGCTCCAGCCCGTCGGAAGTGAACCCGAATATGCCATTAGCATCCAAATACCCTTGGTCCATCGCGTCTCCCACAGTCATCCTGCTGATTATGGCCTGCCTGAAATTATCAGTAATAACGCAATTGGTAGGCCCTGCCTTGGTCGGATCAGGGCACATTGTAAGCTCGCTTAAAATATCATAATCCCCGCGGACATTAAAGCTCGGCTCAATCAATGACTTAAACCTGTCTTTAGCCGCGGCAATGCCCCCGCTGCCGGATTGAGAGGAAGCGTTGCTTAAGCTTAAACTGCTCCAGTCATACGGACTGGTATAGCTGCTGCTATCTTCAGCAAGCGACTCTAATAATTTATTAAAAAGAGTAACGGCAAGCTGGTTCAAAAAAATATTAGCCGCATCCTCAAAAGCGTCTTCAGTGTTTTGTAAAAATCCTGCTTCTCTCACGCGCTTCGCCTGTTCCAGCTTACTGGTAGCATGCCCGGGCGGGCTTGTTCTGTCGCCGGCTATTCCGCTTACATCCAGCCAGCCATCGCCCTCTTCTCTGTACAGCCCTGCTTCTTCAGTGTCAACATTAATGTTCTTAATCATCCCTGTCTGCAAAGACAGAGCAATTCCTAAATCATTAGAAACAGGATCAAACATATCTTGAAATTTGGTTAAAAAATCATCGCTTTGCAATTCTTCTTCCCAGTTTTCTTTCATTTCGCTGAAAGTACATTCTGGTTCAGACGGTTTTGCGTATTGGTATAACCCTAAACCAATTTTTGATTTAATATCAGAATCAGGTTCGCAAAGATTAAAATCAACGCCCCAGTCATTAGAACTGCCTAACGACTCTATAAACGCGCCCGCGCTATTATCAGCTACATTTGTTAAATATTCGCCCCATCCTTCGGTTATAAACATTGGTTTTTGCCCTTCTCCTCCAGAAGCCAGCCATGTAGCGGTATCATAAGCAATAGTATTTAAAGCAGTTTTAATAGCAGACCAAAAAGCCACTGATCCTCCTTTTTCCCACAGCCATTGCCCGCCCCACATTTCCGTATTTGCGGCCCAGTCTTTCATTTGCTGCACTCTCCCCTCCCAACTGCTTTTTAAAACATATTGATCGCCTACTTTTATGTAGTCGCCTGCCCCGCTTACACCGCCGGCGCCGCCGCCTGATACCGCGTCTGGCGCCGCTTTTGTGATATTTGTTGACGAAAATAGAAAACTTGAACAAAAACAAAAAATAAAAAAAGTAAAAAAAATTTTATTAAATTTTTTATGTTCTTTTTTTCCTTGACAATTTTTCATATTTATGTATAATTAAAGAAAAATGATCTTTACAAAAATTTAACTTAAAATTTAAATAAAGTCTAAACTAACGTTACTAACGTTAAAGGAGGTGTAGTATGAAGAAATATTTTCTGGTTTTTATTGTTATTTTTAGTGTATGTTTTATTTTTAGTGGTTGTCTTACTATTTTAAAAGAAGTAGTTTGTATAACTGGCGCTGGCATAATGGCAGATTATGGAAAAAACGCGACATCTCAGCGAAAGGACAATGATTTAATAGCAGAATACGAAATCGGCGAAAGCACTGTTCGGCTTCATATTACTGTTTATAAAAATTCACCTGGCTATCTGTTTGTCGCTCGCGACTATAACAAGCAAATACTGGGCAGTTTATTCTACCATGCGGCAAAAGAAGACGACATGAAAGAATACAACGAATTTTTGAAGATGGAACAAATAGAAAAAGAACAATTTATTCATGAAAGCTTTATGAAATACGCTCAAATAGATCTAACCCCAGTTAAAAAAGTTGACGCTATCACAAGCGCCACTCCGCCCACTCCGGTTTCAAGCTCACTGCCTCCTACTACTTCATTCGCGCCTGCGTATCACTAACTAAATCTCAATTTCAATTTCAAATTTAGGAGGAAAAATGCTCATTGTCAATCTCTAACCCCCGCAAAACTCATCTAAACAATCAGATGAAAGCGCGGGGGTTTTTTATTTCCTTTTCCTTGACATCTATTTTATATGTGCTATGCTAATAACAGTAACGCAACCCTGAGGAAAAGTGTTCTCTATATTGGAATACAACAGTACTCAGGGTTTGTTGTTGTCTAAAATAATATAATGCTTAATCTTTTCTAAAAAAATCGTTTTACAATATCTTTTTAATTCCCATGCCATATTTCTCTTGTAGCTTATAAATACAATATCTTTTCGCTTGTCCTTAACCACATAATTTTTTAACTCCAAATAATCGCTGTCTCCGCTTAAAACAATAACCGCATCCAGCTGATCAATATTTCTTACTACATCCAAAGCCACATTAATATCAACATCGCCTTTCTTTGTTATTCCCTTGCTAAAGGGAATATATTTTAAATCTTTTTTCTTTAAAACTACATCTTGGTTAATGTTTGCTAAGAATTTTTCGCTTTTTCCATAGGCATTATCACTTTTTGCCGGTATGGCAACATGATAATTGATAAATTTCAAATCACAGTATTGGCTTAAAAATTTTTTCAACTTTTTAAAATCAATTCTCCAATTATATTTTTTGTAAGCGTAGAATAAGTTTGAATCATCGCAGAAAACACCTGTCTTTTTATTTGCTAAATTTTTTAATATTCTTTCAGTATGTTGATTCATTGTGCTTCTTTTTCTAAAAATAATAAAAATATTCAGGACATTTCTTAACTCCCCTCTCCCGCCGCGGCGGGAGAGGGGCCGGGGGTGAGGGAAAATAAACCTGTGGATTACTTATTATTATACCATAGATTTAAAAAACAAGAAAATAATAAATAATAAAATACCTTTTTTGTCAAATAGTCGGGGCGAGAGGAATTGAACCTCCGCTACAGGACCCCCAGCCCTGCGTACTGCCATTATACTACGCCCCGAATTAATTTATGATTTAGATTTTAGATACCGCATCGTGGCGCGGCGCAAGTTTACGATTTTAAATAAAATTCGCGCAACTCATATAATGAAAAACCGCTCATCCCTGAAAGCGGCGCATAAAATATCCAATATTCAATGCTCAATGTTTTAAATAATCAATAAATTGAGTGTTGATTGTTGAATATTTTATGGATATTGAATATTGGTTATTCTAAATTAAAACTTGTATATTCACGGAAGCTTAAAATGTTCTTCTTACCTTTCTTACCATTTTATATATGCTATACCATCCTTGGTCAAACGGCAGGTCAAAAGTTCCCGGATATTCAATTTCTTGTCCGCCAAACCCTTTTTTAAACCTGGTAACCCCCGGCCACTTTTCCTCGTCAATGCCGTAAAGGTCGTAATATTTCAACCCTTGCTCTTTAAAAAGTTTTATGCAATGCCACTGCATGGCGTAAGGCGCCATAACATTCCTGTCTTCGTCGCAAGACGCGCCGTGCATGTAGGTTGCCGTATCTCCGAAAGAGGATGTTATGACAGAGCCGATTGCCTTGCCTTTATATTCCGCGAAAAATAATTTGGTAAAATCGCCGCCTAATTTTACCATCTCCTTGTAATAATTTATGCCATGCGTCCTAAAGCTGTCGCGGTCGCTGGTTTCGCCCATTAATTGCCAAAAATCTCCTATGCGGCTGTCATCAGCTTCAACAATTCTAACGCCTTTTTTTTCCGCTAATTTTATATTATATCTGGTTTTGGAATGCATATCTTTCAAAAGCTCGCTTTCCTGTTTTGACAAATCCAATATTAAAGTCTTGCTTGGCTGGATGTCAAGAGTTTTTGAAATTGGAAATTGGAAATTGGAAATTGGAAATTGGAAAATCGGATCAAACCTCAAAAACATTACACCTTCTTCCTGAGCCAATTTTTTTATCTCATTTAAAAGCATGTCTAAAATTTGTTTGGAATTTGGGATTTGATATTTGGGATTTGTTTGGAATTTGGGATTTGGAGATTGGAATTTACCCAGAATCGGCCCGCGGGGGCAGTAAAAATAGCTCTTGCCTATGGGAAGTATTTTTTTGACAACGGTTGCCGCGCCGGCTAAATTTTCTCCGTCGCGCGCGCCCAGCCGAAAAACACTGCCGCTTACAACTTTATGGAATTCTCCCCATTGCCAGCTCTGTAAAAACTGGCTATGCTTTTGCGCGCCGACAAAACTATTTAATTGTTCCTTGCTTGTGATGTTTATTATTTGCATAATATTTATCGCGTAACGCGCAACTCATAACGCATAACGCAAAATTATTTTAGAATTATGATAATATAAAACTGCAACTAGGCGGAAAAATTTGACAAAATATATAAGTATGCTATATTTATTATAGTACTTGTGGGCGCAAGCCCCGTTCAGCCAAGGAATTCCTAAGCTGAAAAACAAGTACTGAACAAAAAGCGGCTTTTATAAGCTGTTTTTTGTTTACCCTTTGAATAGGAATTGGTGCTCTTTGCCAATTTGACAAAAATTAAAATTATGATAATATAATAATGAAAGCTGAAGGCGTTCTTCGGCAAAGGGATCTTTTTAAAACCCGGATTAGCCTATTGGGACAAGCTGTGTCCTGTTTGGGCAAACTAAAGGAGGTGATTACGCCTATGATTGCGACGACAGCAACAGCAACATCAACCTCATGAAACGCCCTGTTGGACCGCGGAAGTCCTCTCTAAATTAAGCGGGCGATTTGGTCCACGCCCGAAAACTTAATCTGCGGAGGCAATTGGTCTATGCGTTATGTATCTTTAAAAAACAAAAGATGCATACGCATAGGCCTCTTTTTTTTATTTTAAAAAACAATTTTTTATTATTTAGGGAATGTTATTTTCAGCACCGAGTGCTGTCGCAGCACTCGGTGCTGAAAATAACTTCTAACTTCCTACATTCTTCAACGCCTGCCTAATCCTCTCCCCGCTGTCTTTTATTTTAGGATCAACCGCGCGCAAAGCGTCGCGGGCCTGGACCATTGAATAGCCAAGAGCCATTAGCGCGTCTATCTCATCGCCGCTGGCGCTTCCCCCGCCGGATTTCAAATTTCCGGTTTCAAATTTCAATTTTCCTATCTTTTCCCGCAATTCAAGCACTACTCTTTCCGCGGTTTTTCTGCCTATGCCGGAAACCTTGGTCAGCAAGGACGAATCGCCGCGGGCGATTGATTCTTTGACATCTTCCACGCTGGCAACGGCTAAAACTCCCAAAGCTGATTTCGGGCCGATGCCGGAAATTGACAACAATAATTCAAACATTTCCAAATCCCCCATTGACTTAAAGCCGTACAAATCCAGCGAGTCCTCGCGCACGTATTGATGAGTGTATACTTCCGCGTCCTGACCGATTTGCAGATCGGCGAGCATTGTTGAATTAACAAAAACCTGATAACCGATTCCGCCTACTGTTATTATAACATAATTATTGCCTTTGTTTAAAATTTTACCGTTTAAATAACTGATCATGGTTTCAAAATATAAAAAATTATAAAAGATACAAGGACACAAGAAACAAGGATACAAACAAATTAAAATATTCAAATTAAAAATTCTAAACAGTTTGAATATTGAATATTGAATATTTTAATTTGTTTGGTTATTGTATCTTGTATCTTGTTATTTTTTAACATTTCTCCTAACCACGCTAAACTCCGGCGCTTCAACATCACTCTCTATCACAACCGCCTTCCCCTGCCCTCCATGCGCTTGGTTTAATTCTTCGCCGGTTTTACTATCTTTCATGCTCTCAACTCTCATCTTTATTATATCATAAAACGGCATAACAATCTCCACCTCATCGCCAACCTTCAAACTATTATGCACTTTGATATAAATATCATATTTTTGTGTTTTTGTGTTTTTGTGTTTTCGTGTTTTCGTGTTTTGAGGCGAAGCCGAGTGTTTTTGTGTTTTTGTGTTTTCGTGTTTTCGTGTTTTCGTGATTTGTCCGCAAAACTCCCAATTACATTTTTTATGCGAATCATCCAAATTCTGCGCCAGTTTGCCATTGCCGAACAAAAATCCTTCCGTATAGCCGCGATGAAATAGTTTTTCTTCCAATTCCTTGTACAAGAAATCCAATTCACCTCTCCCTCGTTGCTTCGCTCCTCCCCCTCTCCTTAATAAGGAGAGAGCCTGCCCCGCGCTTGATGCGGGGGCTGGGGTGAGGTTATTTATCGCTTTAGCGTATATACCGGCAACATTGGCAATATAATAAACGCTTTTAGCGCGGCCCTCAATTTTAAAATGCTTCACGCCTGCTTTTTCCAATTCGGCCAATCTTTTAATCAAACATAAATCTTTAGAATTTAGAATATAACTCCCATGCTTTTCCTCCACTATCTCTAATGTTTCATCTCTGCCCTCTGCTTGAATAAATTTGTGGCTCGCCTCGTCTATACCTCCCCCGGCCCCTCCTAAATAGTAGGGGGATTTGTTGCTCCCCATCTCCTGTTTAGGGGAGGGGGGAGGGGGGGGAGGTGTTGAAGGGCTTGGGGTGAGGTAATTCCATCGGCACGGCTGAGCGCAGTCGCCAAGATTCGCGCTTCTGTCAGTAAAATATTTGGATAAAAAACACCGCCCGGAATAAGCCATGCACATCGCCCCATGGACAAAATATTCCAATTCTAGCTTTGGGACTTTTTTATGAATTTCTTTTATTTCATCCAATGTTGTTTCTCGGCCCAATATAACCCGCTTTATTCCCTGCTCATGCCAAAATTTGGCCGCCTGTGAATTCGTGCAATTTGCCTGCGTGCTTAAATGAATATTCGCTTGCGGCCAGATTTTTTTAACAACCTGCAAAACGCCCGGATCGGAAATAATCAAACCGTCCGGCTTTAATTCTTTTAATTTCTTGACAAAAGCAGGCAGTTTTTTGATATGCTTGTTGTGCGCGAAAATGTTTATGGTAATGTAAATTTTTTTGTTTTTCGCGCGCGCGTATTTAACCGCCTGGCCAAGTTTGGCAATGGTAAAATCATTAATCCTGACGCGCAGAGAAAAATCCGGAATGCCTGCATAAACCGCGTCCGCGCCGAACGCGAACGCGGTTTTCATTTTTTCCAAATTGCCTGCCGGAGCGATTAATTCTAAATTTTTAAATTTTTTATTCATACCACAATTATAATCATAAAAGGCGAAATATGTAAATTCCGCCTTTTTTATTTTATTATTTTATTATTTTATTATTTTCCAAACCTTTTTATTCTAATCAATCCTGAACAAGGGACTGCTTCAATGCCTTTTTTCTCCAATTCATCCAAAAACAAATTCATGCCCAGAGAATCGCTTGCCATATGGCCGGCGATCACAACATTAAGATGATACTTTTCAGCTTCTTTGCGATGCTCTTCACGCATGTGCATGCCGATAATCGTGCCTATGCCGGCATTTGCCATTTTTTCATAAATCTCTTTGGCTCCGCTGGTGCCGCCGGTAAATTCCGTTACTACTACTTTGCCACAACTGTTTTCAGGCCTGCCGGTGAAAAGAGCCGGTCCGGCATTTAATTTAACGGCTTCTTTGTACTCTAAAATTTCTTTAAGCATTTTTAAAACATCTTCAACAAATTCCGGCTTTTTTTTCTCAATCAATTTAACTAAAAAATCGGCTCCCAGATTATCAGCCGGAGTATGCACGCACATATAATTCAATTTTAATAACTTCGCCATATCAACCGGACGATTGTGATTGATCGGCGACATGCCGCGGTTCACTTCGGATATTCTCGGCCTTAACACTGACTCTGCTATATTAATCGGCACGCCGTAATCAGCCAGCACTTGCGCCTGCAAATCCATAACGCTATGCAGATCAGCCAATGCCTTTCCTCTTGGATGGTGGCTGATTACCAAATCTATATCTCCCATTTTATCAGCCAAAAGCAATTCGGATCCTTCCATGTCAATGCCGGCTAATATTTTTTTAATTTCTTTATTTTTATTATCAACCAAAATTCTAGTATCGCTATAAGGGTTGGTTAATTTTTCTTTGTCAAATTCTTGTTTTTGCTCCTTGTCTAATTTCTCATATTTCTTTTTGGCAAGCTCTAAATATTTTTTAACTTTTTCCCGGCCGCGAAGATCGGCCTTAACGCCCATGTTCACCGCCAGCTCATAAATTTGTTGTATTGTCATATTCTTCGCATAGCGCGCAACGCACTTGCCTGACAGCAGGCAACGCGCAACGCGCATTATTAAAATTTTTTATAATTCTTACTTCTTACTTCTGCCTTCTTACTTCTGCCTTCTTACTTCTTACTTCTTACTTCTTACTTCTTACTTCTTACTTCTTACTTCTTACTTCTTACTTCTGCCTTCTCACTTCCCTTCCCAAAACGCTTCCGCTTCTTTTTCCATTGCTTCCAGCCTGGTGTAATAATCCGGAAATTCATTCAGATGAGCCAAGGCGATTTTGCCTGTGGTCAGCGAATCGTCATTGGTAACATTGGTATGCGGATCAACCAAGCCATGCTCCAATTCCACATCCATGCCCATTCTAAATTGCTCAACATTAAACTTTTTCCAATCAATTCCCAGCTCTTCGCCGATTTGTTTTGCTTGCTCAGTTGTAAATTTTTCTTTTGTTGACATAATTTTATCAACATTGGCAACGTATAAAAATTAAAATTATCAACATTGGCAATGTGTATTATTAATAAACACGATTAAATTTATCTAAAACATTTTAAGATTTTTTGTTAAATAATAATCAACTTGCTTAAATACAATCTTGAGCCAAGACAGATATGCCCGCGCCTCTTTTTCTGAAATTAATGTTCCGCCGCTGTAAAGATCAAAATTTCTCTTTGATCTCATCTCATTGCCAATAAGATTAATATCTTCATTGCCTAAAATTTCAGATAACTTCTTTAATAATTCTATGTGATGGCCTTGCCGTGATTTTACTCTTAACTTGTTTCTCGCGCAAACGGCAATCGCCGCTTTCATTAGCGCGTCATAGCAAAACTTAAATATTACCTCCGGAACATCTGACTCTAAAGCAATTTTAAAATCTCTGGTTGAGGAATTATAATAATTTTTTATTTGATTCTCGGAAAATGCGAATTTTTCAAACATACTTAAATAATTTTTATAATTTTTTCTTTAAAAATATTTTTAATAAAATCATCTTTACCTTTTTTTAGTTTTAAGTATTCTTTTTCCGTCAAGTCAATAATATTAAATTCTCTATTCAGACGGTTTTGCAATTCCAAAATTCTCTTTTTGGCTTCAATGGAAGAATGGCTGCCGATGAGTAAAATATCCACATCGCTTCCCGGATCAAAATTACCTTTTGCGTAAGATCCGAAAATATACGCTTCTTTTATCTCTTTAGAATTTTTTAACGCTCTTAAAAGATTAACTTCCAGCCCATATTTTAATTCGTATATTTTTTTTGTTTCTTTAAGTAAAGGGTATTTTTTATTTAAAAAATAATATCTCTCTTTTCCTGCTGTTTCAGATAATAAAATTCCTTCTTTTTCCAATTCTTTCAGTTTTTTATCCAAATTGCCGGCATCAGCATTAAGAATTCTTGACAGTTCGTTAAGATATTTTTTGGCATTATTATTTAAAAAATAAAAACCTAATATTTTTATTGCTATTTGCGACTTTAGACTAAACATAAAATTTATTATAGTAAATATTTACTATGTATATAGTATCATATTACTATAAATAAAACAATCTTCTCAGTTATACTTCTGTTTTAAATAATCTTATTCTCTACCAAAAAATCTTTAACCCTCTGAAACATTTTCTCATGCCCTTGCGCATTTGGATGCAAACCGTCTTCCAAATCTTCATCTTTCAATAAATCAAACATTTCAATAAATGGCAAATTATTTTCTTTGCAAAAATTTTTAATCGCTAAGTCGTATTTTTTGATATTTTCATTATCATAACATTTACCAGTCTCACTGCCCAAGAACGGATTAACTTTAAATTCTTCAACTTTCGTCAATCCAATAAAAATAACTTTGGGGGTAAATTTTTTAATAACTGTTAATATTTTAGTTAAATTATTTTTGAAATCGTTAATGTCAATATAATTTTCTTGTATGTTTTGATAAAATAAAGAATCGTTTATCCCCTCGGCAATTATTACAATTTTGGGGCATATTGATTGAAGTTTTTTATTAAGTCTTTGAAACAGTAATTTTGTTGTGTCGCCATCAACTCCAAAATTATAAATAGAATATTTTCTGCTGTATATTGATTCTATATATATTTTTAATCTAGTTGTCCAGCCGCCTCTTTCATCATCAAAAGCTCCCCAAGTTATACTATCTCCAAAAACACAAATCCTTTTTGACATATTTTTAAAATTATAAACAATTTAAAATTTTATCAACACTTACTCCGCCTTTTTTAATCTCTGTAAAATCAATAACCCGCTTCCATGCCTTCACTCTTCTAAATTCTCTTTTTGATAATTTTAAATTTTTCATTATTCATAATTCTTACTTCTTACTTCTAAATTCTTACTTCTTAACATCCATCCCCCTCAGCGCCGCAACCCTCTCTTCCATTGGCGGATGCGTCATCATCGCGCGGGCAAAAAATCCTTTCTTTTTATTCCCCTCTTGAGAGGGGTAAGGGGTGTGTTTCTTAAAAGGCGAAGATATATACAAATGCGCCGTAGCCCTATTCGCCGCTTCCAGCGGCTCCGGGTCAGCTGATATTTTCTCCAATGCCATGGCCAGTCCTTCCGGATAGCGAGTCAATAAAGCGCCGTCCGCGTCTGCCGCAAACTCGCGCTTGCGGGAAATTGCAAACTGCATTAAATAAGCGAATATCGGCGCTAATATTGATAAAACAATAGCAAGAATAAGCATAATCAGCTGTAATTGCCCTCCGCCCTTGCTGTCGCTTCTGCGCCTATGGCTGCCAAAAAAAGTCCAGCGCCTGAAAAAATCAGCCAATAAAACTACAACGCCGACCAAAACTGTAACCAAAGTAGCCAGTAAAATATCGCGGTTGCCAATGTGCGAAAGCTCGTGGGCGATCACTCCTTCCAGTTCGCTGCGATCCAGTTTTTCTAAAAGTCCGCTGGTGACGGCAACCACGGCATGCTCCGGGTCGCGTCCCGTGGCAAAAGCGTTGGGCGCGCTATCTTGGATAATATAAATTCTCGGCGTTGGCAGGCCGGCAGTAATGCAAAGATTTTCAACTATTCTATATAATTCTTTATTCTCTTCAAATTTAATCAATTTTGCATTGCTCATTTTTAAAACAATCTTATCGCTCCACCAATAGCTGATAAAACTTGAAACAACGCTAAAAATTACCGCGAAATATAAAATCGCGGAGCTTTCCATGGCATAAGAAAAAACATAGCCGATTAAAATTATGGACATGAAAAATACGGACAATAAAAGCCATGTTTTCCGCTTGTTTGAATCGGAGTGGGTGTAAAGGGTCGGCATATATCGCATAACTCATATCAGACTGTCTATAAACTGCTTCTACCGACTTTTAAGTCGGGTTTTGAAGCTTTAGCTTCGCTAATGTTAGTGGCTAAAGCCACTGGAACCCGAGCTAAAGCTCGGTAGAAGGGTGCTTTTTGGACAGTCTGAACGAAAATTATTTAATAAAATTAACTGTCAACTTTTATTCTGCCAATAACCGTTAACGGATTAACTAAATCTTAACCAATAACTCGTTAACGCGTTAACTCTTTAACTCGTTAACTAAACAATACTTTATAAATAATAATGCTTTAATTATTTATAAATTCGCGTTATGCAAATTAAAACTTAACCTTAATATTTTCTTTCTCTTTTTTGTCTTCAATCTCAAAAAATTCTCTTGCCTTGAATTTCAGCATGTCGGCGATAATGTTTGTCGGAAATACTTGAAGCTTGGTGTTAAAATCGCGGACATTGCCGTTATAAAATCTGTGGCTGGCTTGAATTTTATTTTCCGTGTCAGACAGTTCTCTCTGCAATTCCAAGAAATTCGTGTTTGCTTTTAAGTCCGGGTAGCTTTCAGACAAAGCGAAAATGGACTTTAAAGTTGAGGAAAGCATATTCTCGGCTTCGGCTTGTTTTTTGGCGTCCCCGCCGGATTGCGCCTGCATGGCGGCGTTGCGCGCCTGAACAACTTTTTCCAAAGTTTCCCTTTCGTGGGAAGCATAGCCCTTTACTGTTTCAATTAAATTCGGGATTAAATCATAGCGCCGCTTCAGCTGGACATCAATGTCGCTCCATGCTTCATCAACGCGATTTTTCAAGCGAATAAGAGAATTATAAATGCCGATTATCGCCAAGGCAATAACAACAATAATCCCCAAGATGATTAATAATGTCGTGGACATAAGAGTTGAATTATGAATTATGAATCATGAATTATGAATTATAAAACATAAATTTAAATCGCATAACGCATGGCGCATAACTCATAACGCGTAACACGTAACGCAAAAATTAATTATAAAAATTTTAAATTTTATAGACTTTTGACCTTCAACTTCACTTTCTTCCCTCGTGCTTTAACCGCGTAATGTCCCGTTAATAACCCTGCAATCCGCAAAATTTCCTCTTCGCTTTTCTCTTCTCCAAATTTTAACTCGCTCATTTTTAATTTCTCCGGAACATTAATTTCTAAAATATTTGGAATTTGGAATTTGGAATTTTCCGCCAGAGGCGGATCAGCCTCTGGCTGAGGAATTTGTTTGTTATTTGGAATTTGGAATTTGGAATTTCTCACAAGTGAGAGCGGTCCTGTCATATCTTTCAACTCTAATAAAATATCGCCCTTTCGCGCCAGTTTTTCCAAATTCTCATTATCTTCTTTATGCCGCCCGACAATAATTAAAACTTTCTGGCGTTTCTTGGCGTCCGCCAGCTGGCGGATTGGCGTATTTAGCGTTAACCAAAAAACTCTTCCGTGTTTAAGCAGTTCCACGTCATTCACGCCGCAATCCGGCCAATAATCAAGCATTTTCATCAGTCTATTGCTAAATTCCGGATCAGTCAAAATGCAGCCGCCCGCAGGCGAAGAATAATTTTTTAACTTATGCTTTTCAGCTAATTCCATCTGCCGCTCGCGCGATCGACCTTTTATATTTAACAATCTTCCCCTGTTCACTAATCCTTGCTTTTCATATGTTGTTTCAGGCAACAGCTTGGCTGACAGCGGCCGCAAAATCTCCACGCCTGCCATTTTTTCTATTCTGGACAAAGCTTCTTTATTCTGCGAAAAAGACCGCTGGCCCAAAACCTCTCCCGTGGCTAATACCTCACCCCCAGCCCCTCTCCTAATTAGGAGAGGGGTGTCTGAGTAAAGCGAAGACGGGGAGAGGTATTTTCCAGCTTTTTTCACCATCAAACTATGGCAGTCAACACAAGGATTCAAATGCTTGCCGTATCCGCTTGGCGGATTTTTTACGATTTCCAACAGTTCCTCGCTTATGTCTATTATTTTTAAATCTATGCTAATTTCCTCCGCGGCTTTTTTCGCTTTTCCGCAATCAAAAAAATTACTTACACAACAAACTCCTGCAACCTCAATTCCTTGGGCTTGCAAAACCTTGGCGGCAATCATAGAGTCCAAGCCGCCGGAAAAAAGAATTAACGCTGTTGTTTTTTTGTTATGCATTTATATATAAATACTTTAAATTACGAAACAGTGTTTGCTTATTTTAAACCTGGATTGCGGGTCCCTCCAGAGGCGGGCGTAGCAAGCCCGCAATGACAATAAGTGAAATGGGCGGGGGAGATTAAAATCGTCTTCATAATTTTTTCTCCCCCGCGATATTTGCACATTCATGTTTACGCTCCCCGTCCTGAATAACCTCCAAGGTCTTGATAATCAATAGATTCGCAGAAAATATTAACGCTGGCGGTTTTTAATGTTATTACTCCGGAGCAATTTTCCTCCAGCCATTTAGCTTCTTCTTCTGATTTTTTCTCTCTTAATTTTTGGCAAAGATGGCTTATGTGAATAAACACAATGCCTTGAAATTTAGAAGAAGGAGACACGTAAAATTCTATGCCCGCGCAAGCATTTACCACTTCTTTCGAAAACTTTTTATGCCCATTAAGAAAATTCGCTCTAGCGTCTAACAGGCTAGTGTTTCTAAGCCATATATTCATAACTCCCCCTCCTTTCGTTCAAATGTTCAATTTGATTTTGAAGACCTATATTTAATTTTTTAAAGAAATTATTTGATAGCCGTATTTTTCTATTTTTTCCTTTGGCCAAAATTTTATATTTTTTGTTTTTAAAACATAAGAAACTTCTTTTTCCAATTCGCGGCCGGTATATTCTTGAGCCGCGGGATCCAATTCGCGCAACACAAGGATATCGCCTTCCTTGACATCAAAATCAGCTAAACGAAATTCAAAATTTTTCCTGTTGTCAAGAATCGCTTGAAAGTATTCCGGCCAAATTTTTTTCTCTATTTTCATAATGCTTCAATCTTAAATCTTTTTAATCCCTAAAATTACTTTTTCTTCATTAATATTCACTTCTCTTTTAATGTCAACATCATTTTTTAATCCTTCAATAATATCATCCGCCAATGTATCGTTTAAAATATCTGATTTATATTTTTTAATCGCTGTTTTTATTTCATTGTTCTCGCATTCTAAGTAAATAACAGCCCTGTCCTGAATAGTCATGCCGGCATCTTTGCGCAAATTATTAATAAACCGCACCAATTCCCGCTTCACTCCCTCTTGCTTTAATTCAGAAGTTAATTTTGTGTCCAGCTCAACTTTTAATTCACTTTCTTTAGACGCATCGCAATGCGTCTCTACGATTTTCACATTTAACTCATCTTTAATCAAATCTATATATTCATCCCCAATTTCAAATTTCAAATTTCCAATTTCAAATTTCCTTAATGGTTGGCGTACCTTAATCCCTGCTTCATCCCTTTTTGCCAATCCCAATTCAACAATTTTTCTAACTATCACCATCTCTTCTAAAATCTTAATTTCAAATTTCAAATTTCTAATTTTCGGTTTGATTTTCGGCCAACTTTCAAGATGCACAGACCTGTCTTTGTTGCCAAAATTATTTCCTGTCACCTTTTGCCAAATCTGCTCGGCAATAAACGGCATAAACGGCGCCATTACCCTTACTAATTGTAATAGCACAAAATGAGTAGTTTGTAAAGCGGCTTGCTTGTCTTGTTCGTGCTCATTATTTTCATTCGCATGGGCCGCATCATTCGCATGATCGCCATTTGTAGCGGCGAGTCTGCTCTGTTCATTTGTAGCGCGGCATTTCAAATCCCCTTTAAATCTATCTCGAGATCTGCGCAAATACCAAGTTGATAAATCATCAATAAAATCCGCAATCGGCCGCGCGGCTTTTGGCAAATTATAATTATCCATATTCTCTGTCACTTCCGCGATTAATTGATTCAACCGCGCGACAATCCATTTGTCTAAAACATTTTCAGCCAAACTCCCCTCTCCCGCGCCAGCGGGGGAGGGGCTGGGGGCGGGGGCGAAAAGCTCGTAAAACTTAAACACATTCCATAAAAGCATAGAGGTTTTTCTTAAGCACTCCCTGACTCCGTCTTCTGAGAAATTCAAATTCTCGGCCAGCATTACCGGCGAGGTTAAAAGATAATAGCGCAAAGCATCCGCTCCGTATTTCTCAAACACAAACATTGGATCAGGATAATTATTCAGCTTCTTGGACATTTTTTTTCCGTCTTCTGCCAAAACTATCCCATTAACTATTACATTTTTATAAGCCGGCTTGCCCGTAATGCCGCTGGCAATCGCGTGCAGATAATAAAACCAGCATCTGGTTTGGTCAACTCCCTCGGCTATGAATTCTGCCGGAAAATTATTTTCAAATTTCTTCTTGTTGGCAAAAGGATAATGCATCTGCGCGTAAGGCATTGAGCCGGAATCAAACCAAGTATCCAGCACATCCGGAATTCTGCGCATTTCGCCCCCGCACTTTTCGCATTTAAAGGTAATTTTATCAACTGTGTGTTTGTGCAGATCAGTAATTTTCTCGCCGCTCAGCTCTTCCAACTCCTTAACCGATCCAATTACTTTAATATTATCACATTTCATATCCGAAGTCCGACATCCGACATCCGACATCCGACATCCGACATCCGACATCCGACATCCGACATCCGACATCCGACATCCGACATCCGACATCCGACATCCGACATCCGATCTGCATTCCCAAATCGGCATAACAGACGCCCAAAATCTCTGGCGGCTGATTGACCAGTCGCGCGCTCCCTCCAGCCAATTGCCAAAGCGGCCTTCCTTAATATGCGCGGGCGACCAATTTATATCCTTGGCTGTTTCCAGCATCCGCTTTTTAATTTTTTCAATGCTTACAAACCAAGACGAAGTCGCGTAATTAATCAATGGCGTTTCACAGCGCCAGCAATGCGGATAGCTATGCTCGTATTTTTCTTTGGCAAATAATAAATTTTTATGGGCCAAGTATTTTATAATTTCAATATCGGTCTTCATGTGATCGTCGCCGGGCCTGCCCTCCGAAGCCTTGGCGCAGGAGGGCTTCACATTCATGCCAATAAAATCTTTTGCTTCTTTTTTAATAACCCCGTTCATTCCAACATGCTGGATAAACGGCAAATTATGCTTTTTGCCCAAATTCATATCGTCTTCGCCAAAAGCAGGCGCGATATGCACCACGCCTGTTCCTTCTTCAGTTGTCACAAAATCCGCTGAATATATTTTCCAGCCGTTTTTATGATTTTCCAGTTTTTTATCTTTCGCGTAATAATCAAACAGCGGCTCATATTCTAAACCAATCAAGTCCTTGCCTTTTAATTCTTTAATAATTTCATATTCTTTATCTTTAAAAATATTCTCAATTCTATCTTTCGCTAAAATATAATATTCCTTAATTCCCGCCTGCCCCGCTGATTGCGGGGATTCATTATTTATAATTCCAGCCATAACATAATCAATATTCTCGCCAACCGCCAAAGCCACATTACCAATTAAAGTCCACGGCGTTGTTGTCCATGCCAAAACATAAGTCTTATCTCCCTCTCCTTGCGAAGGAGAGGGCTGGGGTGAGGTTATTAATTTAAATTTCGCAATACACGACAAATCCTTAATATCCCTATAGCCCTCAGCCACTTCCGACTGGGACAATGTTGTTTCGCATCTGGGGCAAATATGCATTGACCTGTAGCCCTCATAAATTAATCCTTTATCATACAATTTTTTAAAAACCCACCAGACCGATTCCATAAAATCCAAATCCATGGTTTTGTAGCTGTTTTCCATGTCAGCCCACCTGCCTAATTTTCTGATTACTTTTTTCCATTCTTCAACATAGCCCAAAACTTTCGCGCGGCACAATTCATTGAATTTATCCACGCCCAAATCCTCAATGTCTTTTTTGGCTTTTGATCCCATTTCCTTTTCCACGATATTCTCAATCGGCAAACCATGGCAGTCCCAGCCCCAGCGCCGCTCAACCCTATATCCCTTCATTGTCCAATATCGCGGCACAACATCTTTCATCACATTTCCCACAATATGCCCGTAATGCGGAGTGCCGGTGGCAAACGGCGGCCCGTCATAAAAGACATAGTCCTTAACCTCTCCCCGGCCTTTCACGCTATCGCGTGATCGGCCTCCCCTCTCCTTAGTAAGGAGAGGGGCTGGGGGTGAGGTTGCTGACTTTTCAAAAATTTTCCCTTTTTCCCAAAAATTCAAAACCTCCTCTTCCATTGCTGGAAAAGGAGACAAGCTTTTTTTGTTTTCTTTGTTTTTGGTTTTCATTGATAAAAAATCTTTCATTCCGAATAATTATAATTCGAATGTGCCGCATTTGTAGCGCGGCGTCTAATCCAATTTTACCTTAAATTAAGCTAATTGTCAAAATTCGCCGAGATTAAAGTTTGAACAAATAAAAAAGGGAATAGCTTTATGCGATTCCCTTTGTTCTAATTGTTGATATAATTAATTTATTGTAAATGTTCAATAATTTTCTCTCCCATGGCTTTTGTGCCAAGGATTTTATTGTGTTCTTTTTTTGATCTCCTCCATAATATATTGTGTTTGCTGTTTCGTAGGAACTCCGCTGTTAATAGTAAAATCAGGAATTTTCCCCTGCTTCAAAACATTGACAACGCTTAACTCTAATTTTTTAGCGGCTTTCTCTTCACCTAAATTTTTAAGCATCAAAACGCCGCTTAAAATTGCCGCCACCGGACTTACTGTCCCCTTTCCGTAATCTTTCGGAGACGAACCATGAATAGGTTCAAACATTGATGTTCCGTAAGGATTTATGCATGCCGACGCCCCAACGCCCATTCCTCCGAATAATGATGCTGTTAAATCTGTAATAACATCCCCAAACATATTTCCAGTCACAATTACAAAAGACTCTTGAGGAATACTGTTGATTAACATGGGGCCATTCAGCGCGTCAATATGAGCATATTTCGCCAAAACTTCCGGATAAATCTTTTTGCCCATCTTTTCAAACATTGGCTGCCATTGCTGAGCCGAAACATATTCCAAAACATTGGATTTGAAACCAAGAATAAGTTCCTGCCCTTTGTCGCGCGCCAGCTCATAGGCGTACCGCAATATTCTCTCAACTTCAGCGTTGGTATAATTCATTTCCTGGCGAGCAACAACTCCGTCGTAACTTCCGATTCCTTTGTATAAACCGCCAACACCTTCTCTGACTACGGTAATTTCATAATCATCCGGCAAGCCAGGATGTATCTTTCTTATGGGAGCATCCACTCCAGCATAAAGCTTTGAAGGCCTCAGATTTATATATTGATCTAGACCAAACCTAATTTTCAGAAGTATTCCTTTCTCCACTTCCCCTTTTTGTAATTCAGGATGTCCGACTGCGCCGAAAACTATCGCGTCATGGCCTCTTAGCTCAGCAAGTGTTGAATCAGACAATAATTCTCCTGTTTTTATGTAATATTCTCCTCCGTGTGGATAAAGCGTTACCTTAAACGCAAAGCCAAATTGCTCTGCAATTATCTTAAGAACCTTCATCTCTTCTTCCACGACTTCTTTACCGATAAAATCGCCTGGCACAACCGCCAAGTTATATACTTTTCCCATTTTACGCACCCCTCTTTTTTTCTTATTGATTATAAATTTCCGCCGCGAGCTTAATCATAAAATTAACGCTCCCACCATTCTCAATAAGCTCCTTATGATAATCAGAAATGTTAAACATTACTAATCCGCCACGTTTTTTTTCAAGCCATTCAATTTCTTTGTCTTTAATGTTGATATGTATTTCATCCGGCTTCTCTTCAAAAAGTCTATCTATCAAAACTTTATTGAGGGTGATACAGAGAAGACCGTTCGCAAACATATTGTTCTCAAAAATGCGAGCGAAACTCGGCGCGATAACACACCTAATGCCTGCGTCTTCCAATGCCCATGGCGCATGCTCTCTTGAAGATCCGCAACCAAAATTCTCACCCGTAATCAGTATCTGCGACTGGTGAAGTTTGATCCTTTCTTCTGCCAATATTGGAGCGTCCTCAAGGCAATGTTTACCAAATTCTTCTTTTTTTGTTTCGGTCAAGTATTTGGCCGGTATAATTTGATCAGTGTCAATATTGTCAATTGGCAAATAAAATACCTTGCCCGAAAAATCCTTCTTGGAGTCTTCGCTGTTTTTTGCGAGAAGTTGAGCGTAATCCAACTTTTTAACTTCGCGTTCTTTCCAGTTTGTTGGTATTGCAGCTTCAAATTCGGGCGCATCCCTTTCCCTATCTACGACGATTACGCATAGGTTGGTCGGTGGTTCAGATATAACTCCATGAATAGCCGTAAATGCCGCAGTCGCCGGCGATGTTAAATGTACCATACCGTCTTTACCCATGCGTCCTGGGAAATTGCGATTCGTTGTGGAAACACATACCTCTCCGGGAGCCAAAACTCCACAGCTTAAACCAAGGCAAGCTCCGCAAGTCGGTCCAGAAACGAAACATCCCGCTTTTACGAAAATATCAATTAATCCTTCATTGAGCGCCATTTCATAAATGTGCTGGGTTGCTGGTACGACAATACACCTAATACTGTCCGAAATTTTATTGCCTATAATATCAAAAATATTTGCGGCAACTCTTAAATCACTTAAGCGTCCGTTGGTACATGAACCGATGTAAACTTGATTAACTTTCTTTCCGGCAAGCGCGGAAACATTCACTACATCGCCCGGGGAATAATTATTAGTGATTACAGGAGCCATGTTAGTTACATCAATATCAATTATCTGGTCATAAACTGCGTCAGGGTCGCTATTCCAGCTCATAAAGTTATCCAGCATGTGTTCTGCGTTGGTATATCTTTGACATAAAGCTGGCCATAGATATTCAATCGCTTTTTCGTCAACCATCATCATTCCTGAAGTCGCGCCGGCCTCTACAGCCATATTAGCGATAGTCATCCGTCCTTCTATACTCATTTCGCGAATGACATTGCCACCAAACTCAAGCACGGCATTAGTCGCGCCCTTGACGCCAATCTTGTTAATGAAAGTTAGAATGAGGTCTTTCGCAAAAACATTTACTGGCAGCTTACCGTTGAAGTTTACGCTAATAACCTTTTGTGGCGGACAAATCCAGAGTCCTGTAATGATTCCGTTTTCTAGGTCTGTTGTGCCGACACCAGCTGTAAATGCGCAAAATGTTCCGTGTGTACAGGTATGACTGTCTCCCATGATGCCAATTTGACCAGGGCTAATCCATCCTTTTTCCGGAATAATTGCATGGCATACGCCATTGCGTCCGACATCGAGAAATTCAATGCCATGCTTAGCGCTCCACTCACGAATAATCTTGCCTTGAATAGCCGATTTAGTATCTTTTGCCGGGTTAACATGGTCAATCATAGTTTTAATCTTATTTGGATCAAAGACTACATCGTATCCGCGCGCTATCATGTCAATTATAGCGTTTGGGGTTGTAATTTCATGACACCACACCCAGTCAAGGCTTAATGCCATCCTCCCATCAGGAAACACTCTTACCAAATGATTATCAATTATTTTCTGAAACGCTGTTTTTCCCATATCTTGCCTCCCTTCTGCTTTAAGGTTGTTTAAATGTTTGCTGTTAGCCGTAATCAAGATATATTCAATTGTAAAGATCAACATAAAAAAACAAACCCTCCTTATCCTCCTTTTGGGTTTGCTAATTTTAATACGCAAAAATACGATTGAAACGCGCTTTTGCTTGCGTTTAACTTATCTAATTTTACAAAAAAAGTCAATAAGCTTGCTTTACTTTTCTCCCAATATGCTATAATTTAAATTAGCTGAAATGAATATGCTGTATTTTAAAATAGCGGCTGGTGGTCCTTTGCTTCTACAGACTGTCCAAAAAGCACCCTTCTACCGAGTTTTAACTCGGGTTCCGGATGCTTCAGCATCCATTGTGATTGAGGCTAAAGCCTCAAAACCCGACTTAAAAGTCGGTAGAAAATTTCATCTAAATTATGCAAAAATTCAAACTAATTTCCAATTTCAAACCAACCGGCGACCAGCCGCAGGCTATCGCCAAATTGATTAATGGACTTAAAAAAGGATATAAAGCGCAAACCTTGCTTGGCGTTACCGGATCCGGCAAGACTTTTACCATGGCTAATATTATTGAAAAAGTTCAAAGACCCGCCTTGATAATCTCCCACAACAAAACTCTGGCCGCTCAGCTTTACGGCGAATTCAGGCAATTTTTCCCGGACGCGGCTGTCCATTATTTCGTGTCTTATTATGATTATTACCAGCCGGAAGCGTATATTCCGCATACTGATACATACATAGAAAAAGAAGCGACTATCAATGAAGAAATAGACCGTTTGCGGCATGCCGCCACCCAGTCGCTGATCAACAGGAAAGATGTAATAGTTGTGGCAAGCGTTTCCTGCATTTACGGCATTGGAGAAAAAAAAGACTATGAGGCCTTGAGCCAAACATTCACGGCTGGGCAAAAAATAAAACGAAATGAACTCTTGCGGCAATTGGTTAAAATACAATATGAAAGAAATGACATAGAGTTTAAGCGCGGGCAATTTAGAGTAAGGGGAGAAAATATTGATATTCATCTGGCAACCGGCGAAGAAATAATTCGCATCATAATGCTAGGAGATATTATTAATAATATATACCTCGCCCCGACATCTCGCTTAATACCTCACCCCCCAGCCCCCTCTCCTAAACAGGAGATGGTGACCAACAACCCCCCCTCCTATTTAGGAGGGGCAGGGGGATGTATAAATAGAGGGGCCGGGGGAGGTATAAAAATACCCCCTCTCCTTGCGAAGGAGAGGGGGTTGGGGGTGAGGTCAATCACCATTCTACCCGCCAAGCATTTTATGACTCCGGAAGACAGGATGAAATCCGCGCTGAAATTGATAAGAAAAGAGCTGGAAGAAAGATTGCGCGAACTTAAAAAGCTGGGCAAAGAAATGGAAGCTTACCGGCTGGAAAAGAAAACAAATTATGATTTGGAAATGATGGCGGAAGTCGGATATTGCAACGGCATTGAAAATTATTCGCTTCATCTCACAGGCAGAAGCCCGGGTTCGCCTCCGGCAACATTGATGGATTTTTTTCCAAAAGACTTTTTGATTTTTGTTGATGAGTCCCATGTTACTCTGCCGCAAATACGCGGCATGCATGCCGGAGACCGCTCGCGCAAGCAAACTTTGATTGATTTCGGCTTCCGCCTGCCCAGCGCGCGCGACAACCGCCCGCTGAATTTCCGCGAATTTAATTCTAAAATTAATCAAATAATATATACCAGCGCCACGCCGACAGAATATGAAATAAAAAAATCAAGCCAAACCGTGGAACAGATTATCAGGCCGACCGGCCTGCTGGATCCGGAAATAGAAATCAGGCCGGAGACAAACCAAATCTCTGATTTAATAAAAGAAATAAAAAAACGCGCAGGCAAAGGCCAGCGGATCCTGGCAACTACGCTTACCAAGCGCATGGCCGAAGATCTGGCTGATTACCTGAAAGAAGAAAAAATCAAGGCGGCTTATCTGCATAGCGAGATAGGCGCTCTGGAAAGAGTGGATATACTGCGCGATCTGCGCAAAGGAAAATATGACTGCTTGGTGGGCATAAACCTGCTGCGCGAAGGCCTTGATCTGCCGGAAGTTTCTCTGGTGGCCATACTGGACGCCGACATGTCCGGCTTCTTGCGCAATGAAACAGCGCTTATCCAAACTATGGGCCGGGCCGCGCGCCACAGCCAAGGCAAAGTAATTATGTACGCCGGCCGAATTACGCCTGCCATGCGCTATGCCATTAACGAAACTAATCGGCGGCGAAAAACACAGATTGCCTACAATAAAAAACACAGTATCACGCCTGCTTCAATAAAAACGAAATTTCATGACAATATAGTATCTGGAAATTAAGCGTTTAGCGCATTTCTACCCAGCTTTAGCTGAGGGTTCGTTGGGCTTTAGCCCAACAGATGCTGAAGCATCCCGAACCCTCGGCTAAAGCCGGGTGGAAAGCAAACATTGAAATCCCTATAAAAAAACAAAGGCGAAGTTATATATAAACTTCGCCTTTTTTAAATCAAAAGAATTGTGATTAATAAAATCATCGCGGCGAATATAAAAACCGCGAAATACCAAAGACTTTTACTTCTTATAAAAAAATCTTTAGCTTGAAAAATTTTACTCACAATAAAAACGAATATAATGCCGACCCAAAAAACAATAAACGCTGAAATTAAATACCATTTATCTTTTAATCTAAATTTCATGATTTTTTTCACCTCCTTTTTTAAATGAGCTAATTTTTATTTAAAAATTTTTTGCTTCTCAATTTGCGGTGATAGCCAATGGCGAATCTGTGGGCTTCATCGCGGACTCTTTTAATCAAGTGCGGAGCCGGCGAAGCCAAAGGCAGTTCCAGCGGCTTTTTTTCGCCAGGGAAAAATATTTTATCAGGCGCGTTAGATGAACGCAGGCCCAAACCTTTGGAAATGGCAATCACGGCAATGTCTTTACCCCGCACAAAAAATGCCTCCGACGAAGCCAAGCGCCAAAAGTTTTTGGCGCTGGGCGAAGTCGGATGGTTAGATAATCTGTCGCGGTCGGTGGTATAATGCCGCCGACTGGCGACACCTTTTGTGCGGGGTTTATCGCTTATTTTAAATTTTTTAAAAACTTGCAAAGCCGCGTTCAACTGCTGTTTTCCCCCGTCAACAATAATCAAATCCGGCAACGGCCATTCCTTCGCTGAAGTTTTAGAATGCAGACCATGCTTCGCTGCATGAGCTCTCTTAATCCTTCTTGTCAAAACCTCTTTTAACATCTTAACATCATCCATCCGGCCTTTGGCTGTTTTGATTTTAAATTTGCGGTATTCTTTTTTGTCCGGCTCGCCGCCGGAAAACACCGCCATTGAGCCAACGGCTTGCTGGCCGAAAATATTGGAAATATCATAGCCCTCTATTCTTTGCGGCGCTTTCGGCAAGCGCAAAATTTTCGCCAGCTCCGCGAGATCAGCGGCATACTTTTCTTCCAGCCCGATAATGCTAGCATTCTCTAAAACTTTTTTTATATTAAATAATTGTAATTTTAATCCGCTAATTTTTCTTTTAACTTCGTTATGTTTTTCACTGCCTGCTTTGTATTTTTTTATTCCTAATTCATAATTCCTAATTCGTAATTCGTAATTTTTAATTACCTTATCTTTCTTTCCTTCAAAAAATAAAATAATGGGGCGAATCACTTTTTCCATATATTCTTTTCTGCTGATAAGAACGGCGCAAATTCCCAAACATCTGTTTATTTGATAATAGAAACAAGGCTTTGGCTGTCGCTTTTTCGCCGCGCAATACGGCCAAATTTTTCTTATCGCTTTCAATGTTTCCCGGACGGCAGCAGCGCTTACAAACGGCCCGAAATATCTGCCTGATTTATCTATTTTTCGGACAATAAAAACTCCGGGTATTTCCTCTTCGGTTGAAACTTTGATGTAAGTATATCTTTTGCCGTCGCGCAAAGCAATATTGTATCGCGGCTGATGCTTTTTTATTAAATTCGCTTCCAACAGCAGCGCTTCAATTTCACTATCGGTTTCTACGCATTGAATATCATCAACCTGTTTCAGCATTGAATATTTTGCCGGCGTATGTCGCGCGCTTTTGCTCCAATACGACAAAACGCGGCCGGACAGATTAGCGGCCTTGCCGATATAAATAATTTTTCCTTTTTGATTTAAAAATTTATAAATTCCCGGCCCGTTGGAAAAATCAAATTTTTTCTTAATTTCAGCTAAGTTCATATAAAAACAATTTACCATTTTGCAAAACAAAAAACAACACTTCGCCGCCAAATAAAATCAGTAAAACGCATGCGCCATTGACAACTTTTAAAAACCTGCTATGCTAATAATAACTTTGAAAACTGCAAAATCCATAAGCTGGATCCTCCGATGGACATCGGAGGGCTGGGTCCGGCTTTTCCCCGATTCTATCGGGGAGGATGGCTTCCGCGATAGTGGAAGCCCGGCTTCCTCCGTAATCATAGGATAACTGATGTCTCTCCGAAACACTTCGGAGATAAGAGTCGGTAAAAGTGGTTCTAAGTCCGTTTTACTGGCGGATTTTTTAATCCGTTAGAAAAGATTTAAAACAAAAAAGGTGGTACCGCGGGATAACTTCTCGTCCTTTTTTCCAAGTATTTTATGTTTGGAAAAAAAGATGAGAAGTTTTTTTATTGGTGAAAAAACAATAACGATCTTTAAAAAAAATATTTCTTAATAAGGAGGTAAAAATTGACAAAACAAAAAAAAGAAAAAAGAAGAATAAGAAGAAAAGAAATAAAAATAGAAAAACGAATAGAAAAAATAAGGAGGAAAAATTTATGGAAATAAAAGATACGCGCGAAAGATGCCCGCATTGCAAAGAAATATTAATAATTAGAAGAGGAGCCGGCTTTTCCTCAAAGGAAACAAAGATATGCCCGACAAGCGGCTGTGAATTTAATAAATCGCCATGGGGGAAATCAAACGGCTGGGGCAGTTGAAATTCTCAAACCCAAACACAAAGGGGATGCAATAATGCATCCCCTGTTTTTTTATACAAAACGAACGGCAGACCGCTTTAAACAATAAAATCTAAATAGTTGCTTTTATTTATCGCCTCAAATTCAGCTTCTTTGTAAGTTTCCAGCCAATCACGCGGGGGTTTTACTTTTTTATTCTCGCTATATTTGAACTCATAGCCGAATAATTTCCCTTCGCGCTCTTCAACTAAATCAATTTCTTTCTGATCATAAGTGCGCCAAAAATAAATATTTGATCTTATGTTTTTGTAGCTGTTTCTTTTTAATCTTTCCATAAAAAGATAATTCTCCCACAATTGTCCGATGTCATTTCTTAAATCCAAGATATTAAAATTTTGAATAATCGCGTTTCTTACTCCATTATCAAAAAAATAAAATCTGGACATTTTGCTTATTTCCTTTCTTAAATTTCTGGAAAATCCATAAACTCTTTTAATTACAAAAGTCTTTTCCAGCAAATCAAGATATTTTTCAACTGTCCTTAAATTCAGAGACACGGCATTTCCCAATTCTTGAAGTGAAACTTCCTGCCCGATTTGAAATGCTAAATTTTTCAATATATCAATAATTTTCTGCGATTTTTTAATTTCATTAAATTCTAACAAATCGCGATACAAATAACTATCAACTATTTCATTTAAAATATCCTGCTTTTTTTGGAAAACATTTTCTTTAACTGCTTCAGGATAAGAGCCGTAAATAAGCTTTGACTCCAATTTATTATCTGTTTCATCGCGGCTTTCATAATCTTTAAGCTCTAGCTGTGAAATAGGGTATAAAGTGAGCTGCCACTTGCGGCCCACCAATGGTTCGCCAACTTGATTGGCTAACTCAAAAGACGACGAACCGGTTGCCAACACCTTTATGCCTTCAAAATGATCAACTATTAGTTTTAAATTCAATCCGATATTTTTTATTTTTTGCGCTTCATCAATTACTAATAATTTATTATCTCCTATATATTGTTCAAACACATCAATCTCTTGGCTGGATAGCCATTTTTGAGCGCTTCTATTTTCTCCATTTAAAAATAAATATTTTTCTTTTATATTTTTCAAAATATCCTTCACTAAAGTGGTTTTACCGACTTGGCGAGGGCCATAAAGAACAACAACTTTATTTGGCTGAAGTTTTTTAATGACATTATTCTTTATATATCTATTTATTTTTTGCATATAGCTACGATTAATTACAAAATATATTCAATATTATCATAACATATTTATTATAATAATACAACTATTGTATGAAATTACTGTATTAGGATACAGTAATTAAGGCAAAAAGGGATAGTATATTTTATTATCTTTTACTAAAATTAGGCAAATTAATATTCTATTCCTTTACATCTCATCAACCACTTCTATCCCCAACAATCCCAGGCCATTAGCGATAACATGGCTGACAGACTTAATCAAAGCCAAACGGGAAGCGCGCAGTTCTTTTTTCGCTTTCAAAATCGGGACGCTGTGGTAATAATCATTAAACAATTGCGCCAGATCAAATAAATATTTCGCTATCTCGCTCGGGTCGCAGTTTTCCCCGGCTTTTTTAACCGCATCCGGATATTTCGCCAGCTTCATCACCAAATCATGCTCCTTAGCTTCTTCTAACTTAATTTCTTCGTATTTTTGTGTTTTTGTGTTTTTGTGTTTTTGTGTTTTTCTGAAAATACTTTGTATCCTGGCGTAAACATACTGCAGATAAGCGGCGGTAAAGCCGTCAAAGCGCAATGCCTGATTAATGTCAAAAGTAATAACCTGGCCGGCGCTTACTTTTATCATTTCAAATTTAAGCGCGCCGTTGACAATTTTATTTACTGTATCCGTTATTTTCTTGGCGCTCCAATCTTTGCGGCGTTTCTTGGTTTCCCGCGCTGCTTTTTTAACCGCCTGCGCGCGCAAATTTTCATAAGTGATAATATCGCCGGTTCGCGACGACATCATCTTGCCGGGCAGCTTTACGAATTCATAGCCCAAATGCGCCATTTCCTGCTTGAACCCGAGCAATTCCAAAACCTTGAACAACTGCTTAAAATACAATCCTTGGCGGACATCAACCACGTAAATTGACTTGTCTATTTTATATTTCTTGAATTTTTCAACAGCCAGCGGCAAATCAGCCACCGGATAAAGAGCGGTGTTGTCCGAGCGCAAAAAAAGCAAAACTCCCAAATTGTATTTTTCCAAATCCGCGATAATCGCGCCTTGGCTTTTAATTAAAAACTCTTTTTTGCATAAATCGCGGACCATTTTCATGCCTTTTTCTATAAATTCGCTTTCATAAAAAATATTATCAAACTCCACTCTTAGCTCTTTGTATATTTTATCAAAATAATCAATGCTCCACTTGCGGGTCTTCTGCCACAGCTTATACTCCGCGCCTTGGCGGCTTTCAATTTTTTTCATTAAAGAGCTTACCCGCTCTTTGGCTGTCGGATTATCTTTTAGCTCCCGGCTGGCCTTGGCGTAAAGCTCGCCCAAAAAACCGCCTTTGTTTTTGCCTTTGGCGATTTTATTATTTTTATAATGCTCCGCATAGCGCCACAATGTTTTGGCGACATGAATGCCGAAGTCATTTATGTATGAAACAGGAATTGATTTAAACCCGTTGGCGGATAAAATTTTCGCGACCGCGCCGCCGTAGCAAATATTGCGCAAATGCCCTACATGGTATTCTTTGTGCGTATTAACATTTGAATATTCTATCATTACTTTTTTGCCCTTGCCGCTTTTATTCGCGCCGTACTCTTCGGCCATGCTTAAAATATCGCCGATCAAATCTCCGGCTAAATAATTTTTATTGATCGTAAAATTAAGATAAGGCCCGATCGCTTTGGCGGAAACTATAATATCATTAACATTGATTTCCGAAACTAAAAACTCGGCTGTTTCTACCGCGGTCTTGTTTAATTTTTTCGCCAGTTCAAAACAAGGCAGGCTTAAATCCCCGAATTCCGGATTGGGCGGATAAATCAAATCAGACGTTTGAATAATTTTTTTGTTAAGCGATTTATTAACCAATTTAACAATATTTAATTTTATTTTTTCCAATGAATACATATAGGGCTTTTGAGTGTAAAAAAACAAAACTAATATTTTATTATCAGCACCGAGTGCTGCCGCAGCACTCGGTGCTGATAATAAAATATTAAACTTGCGCGTTATTTTTTTATATTCTCAATATTTTCTCAAATTTATCTCCGTCCCTGAACGGCCCGATCACCGCCAGATTCAATCCCTTGTTGGCAAAAATATTTCGCGCCGCCCGGCTGATGTCTCGGGCGCTTACTTTGTTTATTTTTTTCATAAAATCTTCCGGAGTTAATATTTCATCCCGTAAAACCGCCTGCCTGCCATGCCAGTTCGCTACATTGCTTGAAGATTCCATTTGGATGGCCATCCGGCCCTTTATTAAATTTTTAGCTCTTTCCAGCTCTTTATCATCCGCCAAATGCTCGGCTATTTTTTTGTATTCCGCTAAAATTATCCCTATCGCCTGGCGCAATTTATCCTTGGGCACGCCTGCCTGCGCCGTTAAATAGCCGGAATCAGTATAAAATTCAGCTTGAGTCCTTATGGAATAGGCCAGGCCTTTCCGCTCGCGCAATTCTATAAAAAGCCGCGAGCTCATGGATTCGCCCAAAATCACTGACAAAAGCTTAAGCGCGAATTCATCCTCATGCCCTAACGCATAAGCGCGGACGCCCAAAGACAGGTGCGCCTGATCGGTTTTTTTATAATGCAATTTAATCTGCGGCTTTGTTTGTTTTTCTTGAACCGACTTTTTTTCTCGCAAATCCGACGGCTTAAGTTTTGAAAAATATTTATTTGTCAATTTTTCAACCTCCCTCCGTCCCCCTCCTTGGTAATGAGGGGTAGATAAATCTTTGTCTATAATTCTTTGCCCCCTCTCCTTGCCAAGGAGAGGGCTGGGGTGAGGTTTCACATTCCCCGCGACGCAGACAAAAGTATTTTGCGCCCCGTATTGAGAATCAAAATAATCAATAAAATCCTCGCGCTTAAACCCCAGAATATTCTCGCGGGTTCCGATCGTGTCCCAGCCGGCCGGCTGGTCGCCGTAAAGCAATTCTTCAAACAAATCTTCAATATATATCATGGGGTTGTCGCGGTACATATTTAGCTCTTCAATAATCACTCCTTTTTCCCGCTCTATTTCTTTCGCGTCAAACTTGGAATTCAAAAGCATATCGCTCACCACATCCATGGCAAGATCAATCTTGCCTGCTTCGGCTTTCACGTAATATCCCGTATATTCTTTGCCTGTAAAAGCGTTGAATTCCGCGCCGATTCCGTCCAGCTCGGAAGAAATGGCGAGCGTATCAGGACGTTTTAAAGTTCCTTTGAAAAACATGTGCTCTAAAAAATGGGAAATGCCGCTATTCTTTTTATTCTCATATTTGGATCCTGTTTTTACCATAACCAAAACCGAGGCGGTTTTTGTGCCGCGCATGGGGATTGTTATTAATCTTAGTTTATTTTTTAATGTTTTAATGTTATGCATAATTATTTTAGAATTCTTTATTGCTTAGTTAACGAGTTAACGGGTTAACGGGTTAACGGGTTAACGAAATAATAAACAATAAATAATTTATTTATCTTAACCCGTTAACTAAATAATTTTCTAATTTATTTATTTCAACCCTCTCTTGCTTCATTGTATCCCTATCCCTAACAGTCGCCGCCTTGTCTTCAAGCGAATCAAAATCAACGGTAACGCAATACGGGGTGCCGATTTCATCCTGCCGGCGGTAGCGCTTGCCGATGTTGCCGTGATCGTCAAATTCGCACATGAATTTTAATTTTAATTCATCGTAAATGCTTTTCGCCTTTTTAACCAATTCCGGCTTGTTTTTCAAAAGAGGAAAAACCGCGGCCTTAATCGGCGCTAATTTCTTTGGAAATTTCATGACAATTCTTATTTCACTGCTATAATTCCCCTCTCGGGAGGGGCCAGGGGTGGGTATGGCTTCCTCCGTATACGCGGACAATAGCGCGGCTAAAATGCTTCTGTCCAGGCCGAATGTCGGCTCCAAAACATGCGGAATAAACCGCTTGTTGTTTTCAGCGTCAAAATATTCCAATTTTTGATTAGACGCTTTTGAATGCTGCGATAAATCAAAATCGCCCCTGTGCGCCAAGCCGTACAATTCTTTAAAGCCGAAAGGAAATTTGTATTCAATGTCAACTGTTTTTTTGGAATAATGGGAAAGCTTTGCTTTGGGATGCTCAAGCCGGCGCAAATCCGTTTTCTTAACTCCAAGCTCCATAGCGAATTCTTCCTGCAATTTCAGCCATTTTTCAAACAAATCCTCCCATTTCATTTCAGGATTAAAAAAATATTCTATTTCCATCTGCTCAAACTCGCGGATGCGGAATATGAAATTGCCGGCGACAATCTCATTGCGGAAAGCTTTGCCGATCTGCGCTATGCCGAAAGGAATTTTGACGCGCATTGAGTCCAAAATATTCTTAAATTCAATAAAAATCGCTCCGGCTGTTTCCGGCCTTAAATAAACCGGCTCATTAATGCCGTTCATTTCAGTTTTGAACATCATATTCAGGTTCTTCACTTCAGTCCAATTTGACGCTTGGCATTCAGGGCATTTGATTTTTTTTTCTTTTAATATTTTTGTCATTTCTTCCAGCCGGCCTTCCATGTCCCTGCCTGTCGCTTCTTCCACCAAATGATCCGCCCTGAATCTTTTTTTGCACTCTTTGCAGTCTGCCATGGCGTCATTGAAGCCGGTTGTATGGCCTGACGCTTCCCAGACTTTCGGGTGCAGCAAAATCGGGCCGTCAATGCCGACAATATCCTCGCGTTGAGAAACAAATTTCTCCCACCATAATTTTTTAATATTGTTTTTCAGCTCGGTCCCGTAAGGCCCGAAGCTGTATGAATTGGCAAACCCGCCGTAAATTTCCGAGCAAGGAAAAATAAACCCCCTTCTTTTGCACAGAGAAACAATTTTTTCCATAGTAATTTCTTGTTGTTTCATATTATCTTATAAATCATATAAATCCCTGCCTGTTAATTTTTTTAGCAGGGATTCATAAGATTGATATGATTTATTTTTCATAATTAAGAATCGCTTTCAAAACTTTTGACTCCTCATCCATCGGCTCCATATAGACGACTTGGGCGCGCACAATATTCATTACTCCCGAGGGCCCGTGCGTTTCTTTGCCGCGCTTAACCAGGCGGATATTTCCCGCTTCACCGGTGTTTTCTTTATCTTCTTTAATTTGATCGTAATTATAATAAACATTGCTGATAACCACCGGGTCTGCTGACAAATCGCTGATCTGGCCGTAATAAACTTCATCGTTAATTAACTTAACCGTGTACCAATTAACTTGCGTATTCTCATCGCTTATATTTCTAGCCGTATTGTCTTTATAAAAAATCCAATAAACAGTAAAACAGATTAAAACAATAGCCGCTATCACGGTTAATCTTTTCGCGAATCCCTCATTGACTTGCTTAACCTGCGGCTTGCTTATTTTTTTCAAGCCTTCTTTTTCCTCTTCATAGCTGCCATAAAAATCCTCGCCGCGTTTTTCGCGCGCTGAGTTTTTTTCCCGCAAATTTACTGTTTGGTTGAAGTTGGTGGGCATAGTTTTAAAAACCTCTATATTGTTTTCGTTTACGATAAAGCGCTTCAGTTAAACCACCTTCTCTCATATGTTTTTCTTTCAAGGAGATAATCAATTTGTCTATTAAATAATTAGCTTGATTAATAAAAGTAATCATAAGATTGGCTGCTTTTTCATGATCTTTGGGGAGATTAGGGAAATTAGGGGAATCGGGGAGCGTTGAATTTAATTTGATTATATTCCATGTCTCTCTTATCTCCCTAATTTCCCTTATTGATTTATCTTTAGTCCAAATTTCCAATCTGTTTTGGCGCGCATAAGCTTTGTAATCATTTAACAGCTCTTCTAAACTAGCTCGCGCAACACCACTAAGTTTAATATAACCTTTTAATCCTTGCTGTTTATTGCCTTCGGAAATATTTTGCATTCCTGATCGAGCAGCCTGCACCATTTGGTCATGGGTTCTAGAATACCTGTTAATGTAAGAATTGCAAAATTCAACTGTTAAATCATAAATTGGCACTGTAACTTTATAAGCTAACAAGTATTCGTACCCTGCTTTTGTAGTTTGTGTAGAATTCATTGCCATGAGCTTTTATTTTAAAGTTTATTCCTCTGTCGTTGAAGCTATACACGGTCCAATTCCTAAATCCCAAACATAATCTATCCCCAGGATCCCGCATTCTATTGCATCGCATAAATTCAAATTATCAGAATCGCAAATATCTTCCTCTGTTATAATCTCCCATGAAAATTCAGCTGAAATAAAATCATCTGTTGTTGAAGCTTTAACTTTAAAACCATGATTTCCAATTTCTAAATCAATATACTTTGTTGGCGAATCGCAATCCTCAAAATCTTTATTATCTAAACTGCACTCAAAGGTTATGGGAGTATTTGACGGCTCAAAATAAAAAGTGAAAACAGCGGCTGTGTTAATTGTTGTGCTGGCTGGATGAGAATCAATAATAATTTCTCCGTTCGGAGTTAAATCGCACTTATCGCCAATTTCATCTCCGTCACTGTCAGCTTGATCAGGATTATCAATGCTGGGACAATTATCCAAGTCATTCTCAACGCCGTCCACATCACTGTCTTTTGCCTCTATTTCCGCGGCAACCTGTCTGGCAATATATCCTAAGTTATCTCCCGCATTGCTCACTGCGCCAGCCGGCTTGCTTGCTAAATTTGTTAATTGCGATATGCTTGGCGCGGGAATCTCTTTTGTTTTAACCGGCTCATACCCGGGAAAAATCCTGCCGGCAAAATCCAATGTCTTGCCCGCAAGCCCGCTGTATTCTGTCACTTCAATTCTAAATTCCTCGCCCTGTTCTCGCGCTCGCCCCTGCTCCTGTTTCAAATCTTTGATTCTGGCATCATATTCTTCCGCCAGCTCTTTTGCCAAATACACTCCCATGTCTTCCCTTAATTTCTTTGACACTTTTCTCGGCTTTTCAATGATCTGATACTGCCAGGCGCTGTTTAATTTTATTAAATCAATATATGTATATGTAATAAAATAATATTGATCATCTGATTCAATTTTTTCAATCTTAAAATCCATATCCATGTTATCCAAATCCGCGGCTAAAAGCAATGTATTGTCAACGCCTTCAACCCTTGTTTCTTTTTGCCCGATTATCTCCCGGCCCGCGTCAGTCTGCGCCCACGCTCCTGTGCCAGCAATAAAAATAAACGCCAATATTAGCACAGTGGCATTATTGTATTTTATGAACCCCGTTAAAGAGTTATAAGTATGAGGATTCTTATTGCTTTTAAAGGCGCTTTTATTCTGTTCGCTTTTCTTTAACGGGGTAAAATTGATGGCTTTTTTAAACATATTGTTATTATAAATTATAATAGCTTAATATTCAATGCTATCAAACCGCCCTTGGCTATTTTAGCTCCGCGATTACTACTCTAACATATATTTCTTAACCCCGTTAGATAGCTTTTTTATCTAACGGGGTTGACATAATATTTTAATATGCTATGCTGATAATAACTAGACAACGAGGACAAATCCCAGTGGGAAAGTCCTGAGCAATCAGGACTACTCGCGACTCTGGCCTCTCTTTCTGAGGGGCTTTTTTATTGTACACCCCGCACCTTTTGAGTAGTATTTTGTTTTATAGAATAAATAATTTTGCTTACTAAAAATAACTATTCTACTCAAAAGGTGCGGGGACAATAATAACAATCTTCTTTTTTAATCTATTATAATATTTGGAAATTTTATTTAAATTTTTCTTATCAAAATATGATCGTGATAATCCCGCAATCATATCAGCTAATCTAATTCCGGCATATTGATTGTCATTAACGGTTTTTAATTTTCTAACTAAAATCCCTTTGTCTCGCAAGATCTTTTTTATATTTCTTTCATACCATTTTGGCTTCTTGCTATCAATATAGATATTTCTGATATTTTTTTCTATAATCATGTGGTTTAATATTTTTTCTAATTCTTTATTGGGATTAATCGGATTTTTAACTACTGCTATTTTTGCTTCAAAATCCAATTTTAATATTTCATCCATAAATCTTGCTTTTACTCTCCATACCGTTTTTGACCAATGGAAATAATCAATTTTTAATTCCCGCTCTATTGTTTTAAATTTTTCTTCTATTTCATCGTGATGCTCAGCTTTAACATAAGCTAAGGCAAAAGTTCAATGATCAACCGCTTTATGTATTCCTGATTCATCTATAAAAATATTAAGCATATTATTATTTTTGTTTAAATAAAATCTTTGTAGTTCAATTTTCAAAACCTCACCCCTCCCTTAACTGCGTCGGCTCCATAGTCCCCAATCGCAATTGGGGCTGTGGAGCCATAATGCAAACCATGGCCAGCCTCGCGAACTATCCAATTCAATCACGCTGCTGTCGTCTTCTCAAAAAATCAACGGCTTGCAGCTTGGCTCCACAGTCCCCCGTAATACTACGGGGGAACTATGGAGCCAACACAAGTAATGAAACAACTGCTCAAAAGGCGCGGGGTTGACAAAAATTTTTAATATGCTATGATAATAATAAGAATAAATCCTTAGGGTAAAGTTTGGCGGAGGGCATTCTCAAGATAGGAATATCCCTGTGAAGCCAAAACAGTCCCGAAAGGTATCTATAAAAATTCGCTATTTTAGCGGATTTTTTATTTGCACTATTTTAAACCCTAAATTTTGAAACAACCGCCCATCGCCATCAATATAAATTCTATAAAAAATATTAGATATAAAATCAGCTAATTCAAGTAAAATATCCGTAGATGATGGCTGCATTTTAAATTGAAAATTCATTTGCTCATATTCTGTCTGTAAAAAATTCATAATTTTTTGCTCAAAATGTTTTTTGCCCAAAATTCCGCCTCTATGTTTTCGGCTATCAATAATAATCTTTGCTTTTTTATGATCCTTAAAATCTAATTGTTTAAATAATTCTATTATTAAATCACAATAAATTCTATCAAAATCCAGCTTTCCCTTATAAAAATAAACATTATTATTCTTAAAAGAAATTTCTTGCAAAATCTGAAAAGCGCTCAATAAAATCAAATCATGTCTATCAGTTAATTCTAAAGCCTTTGGCCTTAATTCGTCAAAAAAACTATCAGTGGCATGAATGCGTCTTTTTTTAATTAAAAACGGCTGGCGATAATTTTTCCATCTCTTAAAAAGGATTTTTTCGTCCAATGCCATAAAGCCGTTTATGCTAACAAACTGTTTCTTGCTCCTGTCTTTTAAATTATACGACTCATCAAGGTAAATGTACATATTTTAATTTTGTAATTTTTTATTCTTGCTAAAAATAACTTTTCAAAATAGCTCCCCTCTCCCGAAACAGCAGTGGCGGGAGAGTGGCCGGGGGTGAGGGAAAAATTCAAAACCTCACCCCTCCCTTAAATATCACTCCTCCCTTAATCCTCGTCCATCCCTTTAAACAATTCGCTAATTTAAGCCAACTTATTACCACTTGACAAATAGTTATTATATGCTACAATAGTATTAACACTGACTCTGTGCAACACAGATCAGCCGGGTGCTAACAAAATGAATCCTTGCAAAAGGGTTCTTTTTGTTTTACAATAAACTCGTGGATCTGGGCCTGTGTTGTAACCGGTTAACAAGTCGGCGTTAGCACCCGGCGAAGCGGGTTCAAGTCCCGCCAGGTCCACCCCGCACCTTTTAGATAGTTTCGCACTTTTGTATCCACTAGTAAATTTATGTTTATATAATTTCTATCTAAAAGGTGCGGGGTCTGTCTAAAAGGTGCGGGGTCCACTTCAGAAAATCTTGCTTGAAAAGAGCGGGGTTTTTTGGTTTAACTACACGAATTGTTTTTATAAAAGAATAAACATTAACATCGCGCAAAACCCGTATTCTTGTAAACAATTCGCTAATTTAAGCCAATTTACTCCCCCTTGACAAAATATTTTAATATGTTATGCTAATAATGTGATGACACTCTGGAGTGTTCCCGCGAGGGAGCAGCTCCAGATTTTTTTTGAGCAATTTTATCTTTTAGTTTGCGCAAATCAATATATTTTGCCCGTTCTAAAAGCTCTTTCGCCACTCTGCCCCTTGTTGACATCACGATAACATTTTTACCGGCTTGCTTTAATTGATCTAAAACAATAGCAAAATCGCTGTCTCCGGAAATTAAAACAGCGGTATTATATCTGTCTTTTAATCCGGTCATTTCCAAAGCCAATTCTATATCCAGATTGCCTTTCCATTTATTTTTGCCCATTGGATTTTTGATTATTTTAACCACTTTTGTGCGTAAAACATAACCGTTAATATCAAGCATATCTAAAAATTTCTTTTGCCCTGTATTATTCTCGTCAATCCCTTTATAAACAAAACATCTTGTTGCTTCTCCGCATTCTTTTTTAAAATAATCCATCAGCTTTTCATAAGAAATGCGCCACCCTAAATTACGCTGGGAATAAAATAAATTTTCAGCGTCTATAAAAACATAAACTTTCCCTTTAACAAATTGTGAAATCATAATTTTTTTGCTAAAAATATTCTTGTAGTTAAAACGCCTCCCCTCTCCCGAAACAGCAGTGGCGGGAGAGGGGCCGGGGGTGAGGGAAAAATTCAAAACCTCACCCCTTTTAATTTTGTAATTTTTTATTCTTGCTAAAAATAACTCTTCAAAATAGCTCCCCTCTCCCGCAACAGCAGTGGCGGGAGAGGGGCCGGGGGTGAGGGAAAAATTCAAAACCTCACCCCTCCCCTAAACCTCACCCCTCCCTTAATCCTCGTCTTCACATTCTCTCCCCCGCCGCTCCTCTCCGCCGGAACCGGCATGCAAACTTCCGCCCCTATTGTCATAAAGCTCCCCACACTGCTCTGATTATTATACTCCGTAGTAATCCACCCCGCGGTGCGGGCGGTGTTGGAGACGCGGACTTCGTCTATGAGGCCACTAAATGGATGTGTAAGTGTGATGCCTTGAACTCCTATTGTTTTTGGAGCGGAGTTAGCAATAAATGTTTGTGGATTATCTGTTAGAAGAGATTGTGAGATACCATTGATATATAATTTTTGTGTAGCCCCATTTTTAGTAAATGCTATATGATATAAACTACCGACAGATATTGCATTATTATTTGTCTCTAAATTCCATATACCTGGAGTTGTAACTGCAACCCTATTTATGCCTACATTCCCAGTGCCAACTTCTAGCAAAAATGAACCCTCTACACCAGAAGCCTCACGAGATGAATAAATTGCATGCCTCAATGTTAGCGAGTTTGCTTTAATCCACGCCGATACCGTAACTATATTCGCAGTATTTATTCCTGTTCCCGCATTCACATAATCATCCACCCCGTCAAAATCCAAACTCCCGTCCACCTGCCCGTCCACCAAATCAGCGCTGTTCATATTTACGCTTGAGCCGTTGTTGGCGTATTTCGTGCTGTCGTTAAAATCAGGATAGGTCGTGGTCGCTATGCCGTTATGAGCCAAATGATTAACCATCACAAAATTATTATCCCAAACCCCTGTCGTGGTCGCCGTGTCGCTCGCCCCCGCGTTGCCGTAATACATATAAATCGTTTTGTCTGTTGAGCTGGCGATGTCTGTCTTAATCCAATAAGCGATTTCGCCCGTGGTTGAGGCGTATTTTTCCCTTTCATAGTTAAGCAAAGTGCTGTCGTCGCTGTCCACGAATATAATGTCATAGCCGTTGTCATTCCCCACCTTTCCGCCGTTGGCGGTTGTTTTAAGGTCGGCAAGAGTGGTGGTGGCTAAAATGGGAAAAGCGGTTGTTGTTGTCGCTATTTTACTGCCTTGCAAGGTAATCTGCCTACGGCATTGGTAAGAAGTGTTTTGCCAAACCCCCTGCACCATCTGCTGCTGGGTGTCAGATGTAAAATTATCAGCCGCAACAGTGATCGTGGGCGCGCCCGGCTTGTAATCCTTATAGTAAAAATTAACCGAAGACGACCCTGTCTGAATCGTCACCGCGGTGATCGCTGTCCCGCCGGTTGTTGACGCGAAATAATTAGTTCCCGAGGAGTCGCTGGATAAATTTACCGTAACATCGCTTACCGCGTTATGCGGAATTTGAACGGTAAAAGCGGTTGATTCAACGCCGGTTTTTATCACTTTGGGAGCCGTAGTGATATCAAGCTCGCCCCATTCCTCCGCCCCTATCGTCAAAAACTCCCCAACCGCTGATTGATTATTATACTCCGTAGCAATCCACCCTGCCGAACGGGCGACATTGGAAATACGGACTTCGTCTATGAGGCCATTAAAACGTTGTTCATCAGGGGGCGCCAAATTTGACCAACCAATAGTCATTTGACTCGAGTTGGCAATTAAAGCAGAACTCCCATTACCAACAAACCATGAACCTGAACATTTAGTTCCATTGATATATATTTCTGCGCTTGAAGGGGTAGCCGAAGTATATTGAACAAAAGCATGCGTCCAAACACCCCCACTTATAGCAACTGTTGATTTATACGCATGCCAATTTCCTGCGACCGCAAGAGTATCATTATAGCTAAAAGACACTTCTCCAGTGGGTTCTATGACCATCCCGTAGTTTTCTGTGTAATTATTTGGCGTCCTTTTGTCAAAAACTCTTAAAACGTTTCCGATAGAAATTGGTTTAATCCAAGCAGATAAAGCAAAAGTTGTTGTAATATCCAAACTGTTTGAATCTATCACATTTATTTCATCGTCCGCCCCATCAAAATCCAAACTCCCATCCACCTGCCCGTCCACCAAATCATCGCTGTTCATATTTATGCTTGAGCCGTCGTTGTCGTATTGGGTGCTGTCAAGGAAATCAGGATAGGTTGTAGTCGCCACTCCATCGTGGGCAAGGTGATTTACCATTACATAATTATCATCCCATACTCCAGTTGTGGTTGAGACATCGCTCGCCCCTGAATTGCCGTAATACATATTTATCACCTTGTCAGTCGTGCTTGAAATATCGGTCTTTATCCAATAGGCAATCTCGCCCGTAGTGCTGGCGTAATACTCCCTTTCAAAATTAAGAAGCGTTGCGTCGTCATCATCCACAAAGATAATATCATATCCGTTATCATTCCCCACCTTCCCGCCATTGGTAACAGTTTTCAAGTCAGCCAAAGTAGTCGTAGCAAGCACAGGAAAAGCGTCCGTAGTCGTGGCGATTTGGCTGGCGTTGAGGGTAATGGAACGCTTGTATTGGTAAGAAGAGGAGTACCATGGGTCAAGGTGGCCGTAGGTATCGGATGTCAGATGTCGGATGTCAGATGTCGGATTTTTAGCGCCCAACCTTTGATTTTTAGGATCCGAAATCCGAAATCCGAAATCCGATACCCAAACGCCTCAATAAAAAACTCACCGTTGCTCTTCGCAGGGTATTTGATAGTTGCTTTGTAGTAGTTAGTCTGGCCTGATTCAATTTGGTCATTGGCAGAGTAGCCGGTGGTAAAGCCGTTGATGCTTTTTCGCGCTCCCCCTCTTGCCATGTCTATACCTCCCCCAGCCCCTCCTAAATAGGAGGGGGGATTGTCTCCCTCTCCGCTCGGTTCCCCTCTCCTGTTTAGGAGAGGGGTCAGGGGTGAGGTCGTGATGAATGTCTGCGATGCGTTTTCCAACCTCTCCATATCCTCCACCCTCACCCTCTCATTCTCCACCCAAACAACAACATCCATATTCTGATCTCTTTTGTTTATATTCGTAATACTAAAATACACATCCACGCTGGAAAACCCGTTGTATTCTTTCTTGTCCGATTGAATAATCAAACTTTCCCCGGTGTTGTCATCGGTCCATGCCAGCGCGATTTTTGTTCCATTATATGTAAATTCAGTTGGCAGAGGTATGTCTAACGGCGTGTTCATTAAATAATTAACATACCAAAAAGTACCCGCGATAACGAAAGTTAAAATAGATATTATGATAATTGCGGTTTTGCGGTTATTCATAAATTGCTCGCTGATTTAACGCGGATTAACACGCGGATTTCACGCTGAGTGCTTACCGCTGATATTACGCTGATAACTACGCTGAAGTTACGCTGAAAGACTTATCCGCGTGAAATCTGCGTATTCATCCGCGTAATATCAGCGTCTAGCAGTATCGTAAACAACCCGCTTAATTACTAATCCATTTGGACTAAAATTAATTAAAAAACCTAATTTATACTCAGATCCTTTTAAATACTTCCAAAATTGATCAATGTCTTGCTTGGTTAAAAATGGCTTTGCTTTAATTTCCAAAATAATTATTTCATTAACAAGTTTATCAGGAATATAACAACCAACATGTTCGCCTTCAAAATAAATATTTATCCGCTTCTGGTCTTCAATTTTTAACCCTCTTTTTTTCAATGCCTTAGTTAAAGATCTGTCTACTATCTTTTCTTTAAAAGCGCCTCCAAAAGCTTTATGCACATCAAAACACGCCCCTCTTATTAAATATGATTCCTGTTCGTACAATAATTTACTGGTTTTATTGATAGCCATATAATTTTTCCGCGTAAAATCCGCGTAGTAATCCGCGTAATTTCAGCGGTTACTTAGCGCACCTAAACCCGACATCACCCATCGCGTCAATCGGCGAATGGCTCAAATCCAAACTGTAAATTCCATTGTAGCCGCGGACAAATCCCCGCAAGCCAAGCCCGTTATCGCCTGTCTTTATCTTGCCAATTCCATTGACGGAAGTATAGTAATACGGCGGAGCGATATTACCTCAATATCACCCCGTCTTTTAATATTACCCCATCCTTTAAAATAGTAGCGGAGTATTCAGCCGAGCCGTATTCAATTGTTAAATCCGAAAGAACAGGCGCGTTAAAACCGTCTGACACCAGCCAAGCTTTATATTGCAGCCACTGGCTGTTCGCGCCATCCGTATTAATTAAATTAATCACATTATTTCCATCGGCATTTTTATAATAATCGCCTGTCCCCATCGGCCCCATCCAATCAGACCAAGCTCCCGGGGAGCCGCCTGAATCCGGCGCGGTCCTGATCTGAAATTTAACATCAGTTCCGGACGGCAAACTTTCTGTCCAAGATATTCCCCTGATTACATTAGCGGAGCTGTCAGAATTATACGGCGAAGAAATCAAGCTTGCCGTAACATAATGCGCGTAGCCAACAGTTACATCTCCCAGTTCCGGGCTTATATAATCAGTGCTGGTGCCGTAAATTGCAGTCAGAGTAGCTTGATACTGGATATAACGATGGCCGTCCGTCACGCAGTTATTTGATGAAATATCCTCTCCGCTTGTTACATTATCACAGCTTGCCCAAGCTGTTGCTCCGGACATATCCGAGCTGTTGCCGGCGCGGACTTTCATTGTTATTGAACTTGTGGCGGTAGTGGTTGCCGTCCAGCTTAAATCAGTCCAATATAAATTGGGAGCGGAATTAATTTGCGAGGTTATTGTTCCGACATAATTATTAATATAAAATTCAGTCCATATAACGGATGAGCCGTTAGCATTAGTAATAGTAATATCAACCGGTCCGCCGATGGCCTGTGTCGCGTCAAAATTGCAGGTTATTTGATCAGAGCTTATGGATATATTCGTTGGCGTAATTTCAATGTTTGAATTGGTCATAACCACAGTAGCGCCGGCCGCAAAATCCGAGCCATTAATAGTTATTTCAGCCGCGGCAGTATTGTCCGTGAGCATGCTTGGGCCAATACTGGTAATAACCGGCACGCTTGCCTGATAATCTATGGTAATGTCAGACAAAACAGGCAGGCCGCTGTTGTTTGAATCCAAAATGACTTTATACTGGATATACTGATCTCCGGAGCTGTCAGACAAAGCCGAGGGCAGTGTTTCTCCGCCGGCCGGATCAGTAAAATATGTAGCCGAGGTTCCATCCGTCCCCATCCAGCTTGTCCAATCGCTGTTGTCCGCGGAAGATCGCAATTGCAACAGGACATCGGAATCGCCTGGCTTTGTTTCTGTCCAACGAACCGAGCTTAAAACCGTATCATCGGCTAAAGTATTATAAGACGAGGAAATTAATGCTCCTGCTCCGTCATAAGAAATAGCGACATCCAACAGCTCTGGGGATAAAAATTCAGAAGCAATATTATAGTCCGCTGACAAATAGGCCTGGTACTGGACATAGCGCTGTCCGTCGGTCACGCAATTATTGCCGGAAATATCCTCGCCGCTTGTCACATTATCACAGCTTACCCATGCGGTTGCTCCGGACATATCCGAGCTGTTGTCAGTGCGGACTTTCATTGTTATTGAAGAGCTTGCGGTGGTGGACGCGGTCCAGACAATAATTTGCCAATCAACACCCACATTAACATCCTTAATCTGCGATTCAACCGTGCCGGTGGCTGTGGCGGCGTTAGCTTGTTCCGTAAAAAAGAAAAAGCCGAACACAGCGATTATAAAAACCGCGGGCAGATATAATAGTTTTGTTTTTAGGTTGTTATTTTGCATATCCAATATTAGAGTGTAGAAAAATTATATTTTATATCGTTTTTATGAAAAAATTGCTTTATTTTAGCTTTATACAGCTTTAACGCTGAATTAACGCTGATTTGTACGCTGATAAACGCTGATTATTCTACAGTCTAAATATGTGAATAACTTAAATAAATAATATTTTATTAACTAAATTTTATTTAATATTAGCAAAACTTGACAAGATTTTAAAGTATGCTAAAGTTAAATTGTAACCGCAAGGTTATCGTCACCTGAACGATAATAGGTTCGTATTCCTATCCTCTCCCGATTTATTTCGGGAGAGTGTTTTTTTATTTTCGTATTTTAAAAAATTTCGCAAACTTTCTGCCGGGATAAATTTATCAGCCACTCGCCACAATTCCTTGCTCATACGACTTCTGGTGCAAATAACTATGATTTTTTTATCTTTATTTTTTAAATAACTTAACAGTTCCCCAAAATCACTATCCCCTGAAAACAACATTACAGAATCATATTTATTTATCTTCATTAACATATCCATTGTAATTTCAACATCAAAATTGCATTTAGGAAGCTTGCCAAGAAATTTTCCATCCTCGTCGTATTGAGATATTACTTTTACTTCTTTGGTTTTTGTCAAAAAGCCGGACTTTAATGCCTTGTCAATTCTAAAAAATGAACTCCTATGCCTCACATTTAAACGATGATTAATATCCAGATCATTCCTTTTGGCAAAATGACCGTAGTAAAAAAATTTTCTTTTTGGCTTGACCCAATCGCAAACCTCGGACAGTTTTTTAATATCAACCTCGCTGCAAAACCTAAACCTGTTCTCGTCCGGCCAAAAATCTTTAGCCCAAGGCCGCACATTGCCAAAATCAACAAATGCATAAATATTTCCATACATTTCTGGCTGAAAAAAATAATATTGAGTTTTAAATTCTTGTATATCCATAATAATTTTCTTAACCCCTTAAAACCAGCTTGCTATAATTCTCGGCTATATAAAAATAATTCCAAAAATAAACTGACAGATTTTTAGCAAGCATTTTCCGGCGAATCTTGCGGGTTTTATAATGCTTCATTAGGCCTAAATAAGAATTTACGCAGGATAGAAATTTTCGCGCTTCTTCTTTGCTTAATTTGTTTTCCTTTTCCTTGAGATAATTATTCCACGCTTTAATCTTTTTATAAAAATTGCCTTTTATTCTGTTCCTGATATAAACGCGATATGGCTTGATTATTACGCCGAGAAAATTTACGCCTTTGGAAAAATGCTGTAGATAAACTTTGTTTGGATGAAGCTCAAGATCAATATTCTCCCGCAGATATTTTTTTAACTTTGGAATTATAAATCTTAAATATTCCTTATCCTGATGAACCAAAACCATATCGTCCACATACCGGCCGTAATATTTTATTCTGAGATTATATTTAATAAAATGATCAAAATCATTCAGATAAACATTGCCGAATAACTGCGAAGTCAGATTGCCGATCGGCAGGCCTTGGTTCGGCTTGGCGCAGAATAAGCTTTTGCTCGCCGGCAGTCCCTGCCAATCGCTTTTCTTGCCCTTGACCCGGCAATGCTTAGTCGGATCATGAAAAATTACTTTGCGGATAAGATACAATATCAAGCCAATATCAAAATCAACATCCCCCCCCGAAATTTTTGGCAAGGTTTTTTCTATTTTGTCATACAAAATAAAACGATCCATAGACATAAAATAACCTTTGATGTCTAATTTTAAAATATAACAATCCTTTTTATAATTGCGGGAACAGGAGCGGATAAAATGATCTATCCGTTTAATGCCGTAAGAGGTGCCTTTGCCTTCGCGGCAGCTGTACGCGTCATTAATAAACCCCGCACCTTTTGGGCAGTATTTTCCATTAGAACCATTGGCTCTCTTTGGGCTAAAGGTGTTTCTTCTGCCTAAAAGGTGCGGGGTAAATTGGCGCTCAAACAAAGGGCTGATATAATTGTAAATCAAATGATGAACTATTCTATCCCTGAAATCAGCCGCGAAAACTTCCCTTTGCACCGGATAAAAAGATATAAAGCAAACACTTTCACCAGGCTGGTAATTTCCATTTCTTATTTCTTCATATAACTCAAAAAGTTTTTTTTCATAATCCACTTCAAACTTTAAAGCGCTAATCGTATTTCTTTTGTTCCGGCGCGCGTCATAATAGGCCTGAAATAAATCATTTAAAAGTTTCTTGGAATTCATAGATTGTATCCGCAGGGGCATAAAATTTTATGCCCCTGCGGTAAAACCAGTGCTTGAGACAGCGGACAGAAAAGCCGTTCGTCTGATTGTTCGCGTTGCGGTTCACGCGCGACTCAGTGGAATTCAGGTTCCGGTTCCACGCATTGGATCCTGAAACCGACGAAGACCAGAAGTTGCCGTTAGAGGTGAGATTATTGAACGAACCAGTGTTGTTGCGGTTGCCGGCAAGCAGACCCTGCCGCTGAAATAATCGCTTAAATATTCTTAATATCCTAAAGCGGATAATAAGAAATTAAATTCCTTGCCTTTAAATAATCAAAACAAGAGGATTATTGGACTGATAAATGGCTCGCTTATTCTTGCCTTAACAAAAAATAATTCCGGCCAATATTGCTTTTATTGCCATTGCGGGGAGACCTCTCTCTTTGTCATCCCGGGCCCTCTCTCCTTTTTGTCATCCCGAGCCCGCAGGCGAGGGATCTGCGAACATGACAAGCGCGCTTAGTCATGTCCGCAGATCCCTCTCTCCGCTCCGCTCCGTTCGGGATAACAGGAAAAAAGGGGGTTCGGGATGACAGGAAAAATAGCGGTTGTTGAAATGGCAAGAGAATAAATCAACTATTCACCCCTTGCCACTTTGTTAATTGTTTAGAAACCGATTCTATTAATTCATTAATCTGAACAAATTTTTTAATATTTACTTGCTTTAAATCTTTAAGCAACCGCATCAACAAACGGATCACCTCAATATTTTCCCGCGCTTTTTGAATAATCTCTTTTTTAGTATAAGTACTATTAGCCCGATAAATATTCAAAATCATTTCAGTTGTTTGTTTTTTTAAATCCTGTCCGATCGTATATTTGTATTCCCGCGAAAAATTTTTGGTAAATTGAAAAATTTCTACGAGCAAATCATAGCTTGCTTTGTAAACTGGTAAGTAATAATAAAGTGTCATATATTCTTAAACGATAGATAATTAAATTCCAAATCTCAAGCGCCAAAAATTATTAAAACCCAAATCACAAATCTCAAATATCAAATAAATTCAAAATTTAAAATCTCAATGACCAAAACTATTATTCATTTCTTCCAAGTCATAAATTTTGTTTTGAATTTCGGTCATTGTTATTTTGAATTTATTTGTTATTTGTGATTTGATATTTGTTATTTCTGTCCTGCCCCGCCACAATCTCTCCGCAGTTTTAAAAATGACCAAAACTATAATGACCAAAACTATTTAGACTTTTCCAGTATTGAACAAAAAATTTTCTTTAATTCTTCAGCTTCCTGAATTAGCGCTCGACCTTCTGCTTCAAACCGGACATCATTGTTAACAACAATTATCTTTAACCAATAACTGCTTTCTTTAGCCTCTTTTCTGCTAATCTTAATTCTCATCTTAAAATCCTTTTTGCTTAATGCTTCGTTGGCTTCAATATAGTTGGCTCCCACAGATCCGCTTGAACGTACTACCTGCTTACCATCCTCAATATTGCTAATGGTTTTCGGCAGCTTTTTTAAAAATTTCCGCACATTAATAGCAAATTCTCTAGTCCTATCTTCCAAGTCATAAATTTTGTTTTGAATTTTGGTCATTGTTATTTTGAATTTATTTGATATTTGTTATTTGTTATTTCTAAAATAATAGTCAAATAGTCAAATAGTCAAATAGTCGAATCAGTCCTTGAGACAGCGGACAGAAAAGCCGTACGCCTGATAGTACGCGTTGCGGTTCACGCGCGACTCAGTGGAATTCAGGCTCCGGCTCCACGCATTGGATCCTGACACCGACGAAGACCAGAAGTCGCCGCCAGAGGTGAGATTATTGAACGAACCAGTGTTGCGGCGGTAGCCGGCAAGCAGACCCTCAAAACCGGAAGAACCGCCGCTTTTAAGTTTAGTTCCGGCAGTGGCGCAATCCCAAGCTCCGGATCTGCTCGCGCTGCAAGTCTGACCGTCATTTTTCAAGTAATTTTCCAGCTCATACTGCTCCCCGTCAGTCGGAATATGCCAGCCGCTTGGGCAAATCCCTTGTACTCCGGCGGTTTCAACATAACCCATCATTTCGTCCCAGTCATACAACCCGCCGTAAGTATCGCAGTTGGCAGTATTATTATTATAGCAGTATTTTTCAATAATGCTGTTATCGCTTACATCGCTATGGCTTACACCCGTATTGACGCTATCCGTGGAAGAGCCCACATTCAAATTCTCCGCCATCCAGCATTGTTCGCCGACCATCACTACGCTGTATGTTTGGCTTTCATAAGTAAAAGACGCGCAGGTGTCGCAAGCGCTGGAGCCGTTGCAATACCCTCCAATGCATTCTGTTTTCAAAGAGCAGGCTGCGCCGGCCGGCTTTAAGAGAAACACCGCGCCGCTTGTCGCGTAAACGCTATTTTGCGTTCCCGCGTCAAAATCAGCTGTCGCGGTTTCAGTCCAGCTCGCGGTAGTGGAAGCCAAGCTGATTTCGCCCGGAGTGGTCGTGCTTATCGCATCATCCGCGGAATAATAATAAGTCCAGCCGGTTTCGTCTCCGGGATGAACCGCGGCGGCGGTAGTGGACGCTCCGCCGGACCAATCAGTCTGAACCCAGCCGTAAGAAGCTCCGCGCGCTGTCAGTTTTTGATAAAAAATAATTGCCGCGATAATTGCCGCGATAATTAAAATAAAAATTAAGACAAATTTTTTAGGTTTTTTTATAAATTTTTTCATAATTTTTTTAGCGGGGATTTATATGATAGTGAAAAAAAAATAATCATATCAATCTTATAAACCCCGCACTTTTTGAGCAGAGCATCTTTGATGCAGCGAAACAACTGCTCAAAAGGTGCGGGGTAAATCCCTGCCTTTAAGTTTTTACCTCGCGCACCTGAACCCGACATCATCCATCGCGTCAATCGAATGGCTCAAGTCTAAACTGTAAATTCCGTTATAGCCGCGGACAAATCCCCGCAAGCCAAGCCCGTTATCGCCTGTCTTTATCTTGCCAATTCCATTAACGGAAGTATAGTAATACGGCGGCGCGATATTAAATCCGTTGTAATTTTCAATCTCATAATACTCCTGCCACTCATCGCTTATCGGCTGGATTAACCCAGCGCGCGTTACAGTCTGATCAGTCCATTCTGACACAGCGCCAACTAAATCATATATAACATTGCCGTTTGTCAAAACATAGCTAACCGAAGAAGTCGCGCTCCCCTCGCCCGCAACCGCAGTGGCGGGAGAGGGGCCGGGGGTGAGGGTAGATGTCGCCAACTGCAATCCTTCAGTTTCTTCATCAATGTCATTATCCGCAACCCTGATAATATTTTCCGCAATCGTCAGCCACTCATTTTCTGATATCAAATGATAATTATCACCCAGCCCCTGGCAAGCCATCATCGCCTCGCCTTGTGAGACATTCACCCAAACTTCTTCAGGCAAGCTCCCCTCGCCCGCAACCGCAGTGGCGGGAGAGGGGTCGGGGGTGAGGGAAATCATAACGCAGAACCCAGGCAATGTCCCATACTTCGCCGAACCCGGAACCCAGACAAATCCGTCATCGCAATACCCTTCAAACGCCCCGGCGACAACTGTTCCTTCCACGCCCATGTCGCCCATTGTTCCGTCAACCCGCTCGTCCAGCGCGGATCCGCAGCCGGATCCGGAGCAGACCATTATCCTGCCGTCCACCAGCATTTCGCCGATGATCGTCACTTTGCCGGTGTCCGCGATATTAACAATGCTAACCCCGTCCGCGCGGAAATCAGCCACATCCCCATCCCCTTGCTGATTTATCACAAACGCGGTCTGGCTGGTTGTCGTCGCTGTGATTATTTCAACAACAGCAACCTCACCCGCCTCGCCCGGCTCGGCACCCTCTCCTTCGTAAGGAGAGGGCTGGGGTGAGGTTATGTTCCCCATCTTAACATTCCCATCTTCATCAACAGAAATCCCTGATTCATAATTCATAATTCTTGATTCGTGATCTAATAATTTATTATTCATAATTCCTAATTCATAATTCATAATTCCAAATTCATTATCCAAATCCAATAACTTATAACTAATAACTAATAACTCGTCGTTTATACTGCTAATCCGCCCTGTCAAATCATCCGCTGTTACGGTCAATTTCGCGGTCAACATCAGCAATTTTGGATCAAGCAATCCTGAAATTTCATCATCCAAGTTTAAATTATTAACCGCGTTAGCTATCAAAATATTAACTTCATCCTCAATCTCCATCGCCGCAATCCGATCCGTAATCTTCTGCTCAACTATCTCCACAGTCAAACTCTTGTTTCGGCGGGAGATAAGAACATTAATAACACCCGTGGCAAACGAGCCCCCCTCGCCCGCAACCGCAGTTGTGGGAGAGGGGCCGGGGGTGAGGGAAGAAAGCGCAATCCCCACCGTAGGATCACCGGCCCCGGCTTTCATCACATAGCCCGGCGTGGAAGACGCGGAGGTCAAACTATCCCCAGGCCTTATTTCCCCATTTTCCGTGCTAACCTTTGCCTGAACCTGCCCCAGCAAACCAACTATGACATACGAGCTCCCCTCGCCCGAAACAGCAGTGGCGGGAGAGGGGCCGGGGGTGAGGGAAGGAATAGCGTTTCCGACTATCGCCGGCTTTGTTGAAACTATGCCCATTAGATTTCCGTCAGCCGCGCGGTCGCATCTCTTGACCGCGTTTTCTTTTGTAATGTCAACGCATACCGCTTCGCCTGATTCCAGATCAGTATCAACTGTGTAGAAATATTCCGCGTAGTCGGCGGCCGGACTGTACGCCGAGCCGTCATAGAAAATATCCCCGTCAGAATCAACAGCGAATTTTCTGTCCACCACATCACTGCCACTGGTGCTGGTGGCTATCGTAAATAAATTAGTATTGGAATTAACCTGATCGCTTACAATTGTCAAATCCGCGTCCGGAGTGCTGGTCCCTATGCCGATCAAAACCGGAGTGGTAATAGTGGTGGTGTCAAACAGAATATCGCCTCCTGAAGCGGATCCAAAGCTCACCGTGCCGACAACTTCCAAATTATAGCTTGGATTGGCAGTGCCTATGCCGACATAGCCATTATCCAAAACAGTAAACAAAGTAGAGCTGGCGCTATCCACCACGCTAAACGCCGGCTGGCCGGAAGTCCCGTCGCCCCAGATGGTTAGTTTTGAATATGGGGTAGAGGTGCCTATGCCGACGTTGCCGCCAGTAATGCGCAATACTTCACTGCCGGAACCAATCGTTGTAGTAGCCGAGCCGATCGCTAACTGCCCCGCGCTATCCACGGTAAACTCAACATAATTATCAGCGTCATAACTAAGCCGCATTTGTGCGCCGTCAGCGGATAAAACAGTTAAAGCGTTTTCCGGAGTGGTTGTGCCGATTCCTAAGTATCCGCTTGAATTTAAGATCATGTTATTAGAGTTATTGGTCCTAAAAGTAATCTGTCCGGCAGTAGTAAAATCAAACAAATCATTCGCGTCCCTGCCTAATTTGCCCGCGGTGCCAAGATAAACAATGCTTGGCAGTGAAAAAGTCGGAGCGGCTGATACGCCGTCGCCGTTGGTAATAGTTATTTGATTGGCTGTGCCGGTCAATGTTCTGGTAGTATATGTTCCTGCCGCAGTGCGGACCATGAGGCCGTTTGAAGTAAAGTCATCGTCGCCAACCAATCCAAGAGTGGAAGTGCCTGTCCACGCCAAACTGCCTGATCCGTCAGTGTAAAGCATTTGATTGGCTGTGCCGTCATAATTAGGATAAGTAAGCGCGCCCATGGTTGTCGTGCCGGTCATTGTAAGGTCGCCGTCAGAATTAACTACAAATAGCGTGGTGGAAGCGCTGTTTGATATTTCAAATAAATTACTGCTATCGCCCCAGACGGTTAGCTTGGAGTATGGGGTTGTGGTTCCGATGCCGATGTTGCCGGAATTCTTTACTATAAATAAATCACCATCATTTGCATCATCGCTTGAAAGCATGAATAAATCACTTGCTCCTGCGCTTGCGGATATTTCTAATAAAGCGTCTGGATCAGTGTCTCCGATACCGACGTCGCCGGAATTGTCTATTCTCATTCTTTCCAATAAATTCTCAACTCCACTAGCATCTGCGTGTGTAAAGAATGACAGCTTACCTGATTGACCATCTCCATCATCGTTACCCAATATTCTTCCCGCAACGATGCCATTAGTCGAATTCCAAATTCCAAAATCTATAAAACCACCGGATGAGGAGTCTGCGATTCTAATGTCATAACCATTACTTCCCTCAAAATATCCTGTACCTACAGTATGTAGAGTCTCTACTGGCGCCGCCGTCCCAATCCCCACATACCCATTATCCAAAACAGTAAACAAAGTAGAGCTGGCGCTATCCACCACGCTAAACGCCGGCTGGCCGGAAGTCCCGTCGCCCCAGATGGTTAGTTTGGAGTATGGAGTTGAGGTGCCTATTCCTATTCTATTGTTTGAACTGTCAATAACTAAAGTGTCTGTGTCAAATGTATAATCTCCTGTAGCGTCATCCCCGGTATTCAATAAGAAATCATCATCAACATCAAAATCAGTTCCGGTCAAAGTCAAATGGTCGCCGGCAGTGTATGTGGTATCCCAAGAGCTGGTGGCAATCCAAGACGGCTGGCCGGTTGAAAAATCAATGCTCAAAACATATCCGCTAGTGGAGGATGCTAAACTGGCCAAAGTATTGTCAGCTGAAGCATAAATTAAATCGCCCGCGGTGAAAGAAGTTAAGCCGGTGCCGCCGTAAGCCGCGCCAATAGCGGTACCCTGCCATGTTCCGGCTGTCACAACTCCTGAACTATTAATATATAATCCGCCGGCGTCAAGCCCGCCCAATATTTCCAAATTATTTTCAATGGTTGAAGTGCCTGTGCCGCCAATATACATAAGACCGTCAGTGGATAGTTTTTGCGTTGGCGTTGTGGTGCCAATCCCCACATTGCCCAGAGAATCAATTGTCAACAGATTGGCTCCGGTGGAAGACGCCAGCGCGAATAAAGCGTCAGAGCCGGACGCGCCTTGTATGGATAATCTTGCCAATGGCGAACTCGTGCCTATGCCTGTATTTCCGCCCAAATAAGTATTATGCGCTATGATTCCATTTGCCACAAAATTGCGGGTTCCTTCCACTTCAATGTCATAAACCCGTTCAGCATCCTGCTGTTTTATTTTGGTTATTTTTTCCCAAACAACTTTATCGCCATACGCAACAGCAATCATCTGCCCTTTTTTAAGTTCTTTAACTTTTTTCCATTTTCCGCTCTTTACCCCGTTCCAAATTTTACAATCCTGTTTGCCAGCATTAACTGCCTCATTTGCATGAGATAATTTATCCGCAGTATGATTTTCTGTAAAATTTGGAACGGGGTTTACAAGTTTTGCGCTATCATTTATACTATTAACAAGAGACGCCTGTGGGCTGTGAATCGTCCGACGAATGTGCGGATGTGCACCAGTTCTGAGGGCGTTTTCTGTTTGACCCTTGACCCCGCACCTTTTGAGCAGTTGTTCAATATTATCTGATGTTGAATATCCAGAATCAAAGATGCTCTGCTCAAAAGGTGCGGGGTTGACAAGTTTTTTCTTATCATCTATACTGTTAATAAGAAACGCCTGTGGGCTGCGAATCGTTCGACGAATGTGCGAATGTGTAACAGTTCTGAGGGCGTTTTCTGTTTTATAAGCAATATCATTAATATCCGCGGCATAATCCGCGGTTTTTTCTTTTTTATGCGTTCCATAAGCGTAATAATGCGCTGGTGATTTTTTCCCAATTTGAATAAAGTTTATTTCAATTTGCGGGAAAGTGTTTAAAATTATTTCTGTAATTAAATCCTCGTGTCCTGGATATTCAATATCAATCGCTAATTCATGAACAGTCAATTTAGATTGTTCAATCGCGGAAACTATGCCGGAAGCAAACATTATCGGGGTAAATTTTTTGGGGTTATACTGCCGCAAATCATCCCGCAAAATCTGTTTTACTTTGCGCGGAATTACAACTGAAAATTCATTTTCCGCGTTAGCGATTGCGATAATTGTATCTTTTGTGTATTGTTCAATTCTAATTGACTGATCCACTTCAAAGCGATAAAGCTTTTGATTTTGCTTCGCGTCCGCTTCTTCGTATTTAGAGCGGACAAAATACGGATGATTTTCTGTTGTGCGAATTTGCCTTCCTGACTGCGTGGTCAATTGATAAATTTGTTTAATTCCCATATCCATCAAGCCATTAACTTGTGAATACACAAGCTCGCCGGTTATCGGATCCATTGACGCGATTTCATCGCCCGGCTGGATATTTTTTATCATCACTTCATCATAAATATACTCATCATCTTCCCATTCGCCTGCTTCTTCGTCAGCGTGTTCGCCGGCTTTCTTTTTGCGTCTTCGGCGAAGGCGGGTATCTCCGGTAACGCACTGGCCTGAAACATTTAAAGTCCCTGCCGAAGTATTAAGCATTCCCACGCCCAGGCCGCCGGTAAAGTAGCCGCTGCCAGCCACTGACAAATAAGTAGCCGGGCTAGTGCTGCCGATGCCGACATTCCCATTGTCTAAAACAGTAAACAGAGTGGAGCTAGCGCTATCCACCACTTCAAACGCGGACGCCCCGGAAGTCCCGTCGCCCCAGATGGTTAGTTTGGAGTATGGAGAAGTGGTGCCTATGCCGACATTGCCGGAAGCATCAATCCGAACTCGTTCAACCGCGTTCGTGATAAAAGAAAGGTTTTCCGCCGCCGGATTGTTTATCCCGGTATTCGTATCGCTATAAAATGCATAAGAAGGATTAGATGCTGATCCGCCACTCGGAGTAACAATTGACCCATAAGGAACTTGCAATGCTCCAACGTAGGCGCCATTAATGATAGCCGTACCGGCAGTAGTATTTACAACGCCAACTCCAAGCCCTCCTGTAATGTAGCCGTCGCCAGAAACAGAGAATTTTGAGCTTGGACTCGCCGTCCCAATCCCCACATTCCCGCTCTCGCTCACATATAATAAACTCGCTCCTGTTGAGGAAGCAATATTCATAACCGGCTGTCCGGCTGTGCCTTGAACGGTTAATTTAGTTAATGGTGAAGTGGTGCCGATGCCTAATTTTTTATTCGTATTATCCCAAAAGAAATTATCATTATCCTGCTGAAGAACTCCTGATGTTCCGGCGAAGAACACGGATCCGGCCGTAGCGTCAGTGTCAGTCGCGCCCATGGTAAACTCATCCATTGTTAATGTGGCACTGGTTAATGTAAGTCCTGTGCCGGCGATTAAATCAGTATTGCCGATATGGATTGTAGAGCTGGCGCTGGCTGTTCCGGATGACAAATACATAAATCCGGTTGAGCCGGAGAAGTCCTGGCCAGTGCCGCCATAAGCTGTGCCAATAGCTGTTCCCTGCCATGTTCCGGCTGTCACAACTCCCGAGCTATTGATATACAATCCGCCAGCGTCAAACGCGCCCAGTATTTCCAAATTATTTTCAATAGTGGAAGTCCCTGTTCCTCCGATATACATTAAGCCATTGGTGGATAATTTTTGCGTTGGAGTTGTGGTGCCAATTCCCACATTGCCCAAAGAATCAATGGTCAACAGATTGGCTCCGGTGGAAGATGCCAGCGCGAATAAAGCGTCAGAGCCGGACGCGCCTTGTATGGATAATCTTGCCAATGGCGAACTGGTGCCGATGCCTACATTGCCGGTATAATAATTCGCGTACAGCAAGCCGGCCAAGCTGGAAGTGCCGGTCACGGTCAAATAATCATCAACATACACCACTCCTGTGCCTCGGCCTTCCAGATACAAGCTGGTGTTCGTGCCCGGGTCGCCGGAAGTGATATAAAGCGGCCCGTAAGATGTAATGTTAGCCGAGCTTGGGTTGGAGAAATATAAGTCATTGGCAATATCAACATCCCCGGAGCCGGTAAAGCTGTGCGGCACATTTGAGGTAATCTGCGAATCTGTCACAGTAAATATCGCGCCTGTGCTGGTGGCGATCCGCAGAAGATTGCCTGATCCTTGAATGGATAGTTTATAATAAGGCGTGGACGAGCCGATTCCCAAATACCCGCTGGAGTTCAGCACCATCTGGTCTGTGGCATTTGTTCTGAATGTTAATTGGTTGTCGGTTGAAAAGTCAATCAAATTATCAGCATCCCTGCCTAGTTTGCCGGCTGTTCCCAGATAAACAAGGCTTGGCAGTGAAAAAGTCGGAGCGGCTGATACGCCGTCGCCGTTGGCAATGGTTATTTGATTGGCTGTGCCTGTTAATGTTCTGGTAGTATATGTTCCTGCGGCAGTGCGGACCATGAGGCCGTTTGAAGTAAAGTCATCATCGCCAACCAATCCAAGACTGGAAGTGCTTGTCCATGCCAAACTGCCATTCCCGTCCGTATAAAGCATTTGATTCGCAGTTCCATCATAGTTAGGATAAGTAAGCGCGCCCATGGTTGTAGTGCCGGTCATTGTAAGGTCGCCGTCAGAATTAACTACAAATAGCGTGGTGGAAGCGCTGTTTGATATTTCAAATAAATTACTGCTATCGCCCCAGATGGTTAGTTTGGAGTATGGGGTAGAGGTGCCTATGCCTATTCTATTGTTTGAGCTGTCAATAACTAAAGTGTCTGTGTCAAATGTATAATCTCCTGTGGCAGTATCCCCGGTATTCAATAAGAAATCATCATCAACATCAAAATCAGTTCCGGTCAAAGTCAAATGGTCGCCGGCAGTATAGGTGGTATCCCAAGTGCTGGTGGCAGTCCATGTCGGCTGGCCTGTTGTAAAGTCAATACTCAAAACATATCCGCCGGTGGAGGATGCCAGCGCGGCTAAAGTATTGTCAGCCGAAGCATAGATTAAATCGCCAGCGGTAAATGAAGTTAAGCCGGTGCCGCCTCTGCTGATCTGCAAAGTTCCTGTTGTGTCTGATATTGCCCTGCTTGTTATTTGGGTGATATTATCCAAAGTTATGTCATTGTCCACATAAGCGTCCGCCCATGTATGCGTTGTGCTGGCGATTGTCTCGGTGGAAAGTATGGCGTTAATTTCCGCGAGCGTGTCAATCTCGGTTGTGTCAACCCAGCTGTCAAGAACATTCAAAGTATTTCCTGACCAATCAATATAATCGCCGGCGGTGATCACAGTTGACGGAACATCATAAAACGCATTCCAATTAGTCGTGCTGGCTGTTAAAACAGCGGCATATCCGCCAGTCCAAGTCAACGCCAAAGTGCCTGATGTTGTTATCGGGCTTCCGCCAATCGTTAATCCGGCTGGAACGCTCATTGCTATGCTGGTGACTGTTCCTACATTATTGTCTATCCAATTAGTTAATGAACCGGTAGAGCTTAAAATTTGCCCTGCCGCGCCAATATCTCCGTCATTGTCATATATTATATTTGCTGTTAATTGAGTGGTTGAAGCGTAAGAGGCCGTGAAATTAGTTATGCTGAATGGATCATCAACATTCAAAGTATCTCCTGATAAAGTAATGTTTGTTCCCGCCTGCAGATTAGTGTCGCCTGATATGTCAATGCTTCCCGCCCTGATGCCGAATGTCGGGTTGCCGTTAACGCCGTCCGCGTTTAAAATAACTATCTTGTCGCTTGATGTCGCCAATGTCCTGTTCGCGTAATTATTCGCTGATGTCCTTACCATTAATCCGTCTGAGCCAAAATCGCTGTCAACTAATTCATTGCCTGTGAGGAATAAATTTGTTGATCCCTCCACGATATCGTCTGAGCCAATGCCCAATGTTGAAGTCGCAACATAGCTTGGCAGTCCTGTTGTCAGATCCAATTGCAATACCGATCCGGCTGTTGATGTTGCCAGCCGCGCCAATGAGTTAGCCGCGCCGGCGTAGAGAATGTCTCCGATAACATAAGTCCCCAGGCCGGTGCCTCCTCTGCTTGTGGCAAGATATTGTTCCGCCGCGATAGTATTCGCGTCTGTCCAGTAAGCCGCGTAATCCGCTGTTCCCGCGCCTATTCCCTGCACGCCGATTGTTGAAGTGGCGACCCATGTTGGAGCGCCGTTGTATGACGCGAGAATATATCCGCCTGTTCCGATTCCCAATCTTTCCCAGCTTGGGCCGGCGCCGACAATCATCAAATCTCCAATTTCAATAGTACCTGCCGTGGTATCAGTATGTTGTGATGATAATATATTATGCGGAGTAGCGGCCGCGGTAGAGCTCCAGCCGATATTGCCTGATCCGTCCGTGTATAAAACTTGATTAGTTACGCCGTCATAATTCGGATAAGTAAGCGCGCCCATAGTAGTAGTGCCTGTCATTGTTAAATCTCCGTCAGTGTTAATAACAAACACAGTAGTAGAGCCGGTGCCTTCCACTAATTCAAGCAGATTGCCTGATGATCCCCAGATTGTTAGCTTGGAGTATGGAGTTGAGGTGCCGATTGATAAGCCGGCGAACTCAGGTGAATCAGCGGTTGTTAAATGCTGGCCTGTATTAAATGTTAATTGCGTATCCCCGATTCCGTCGGCGGTAACGCTTAAGCCGCTTGCGTCCTGCGTTAATCCGGATCCAGCGGCAACGCTGAATTCTGATCCTGCCAGCGCTATGCCGGAGCCGGCAGTGTAGGTGGTATCCCATGTGCTGGTGGCTGTCCATGTCGGCTGGCCTGTTGTAAAGTCAATGCTCAAAACATATCCGCCGGTGGAGCTTGCCAGCGCGGCTAAAGTATTGTCAGCAGAAGCATAAATTAAATCGCCCGCGGTGAATGAAGTTAAGCCGGTGCCGCCTCTGCTGATCTGCAAAGTTCCTGTTGTGTCTGATATTGCCCTGCTTGTTATTTGGGTGATATTATCCAAAGTTATGTCATTGTCCACATAAGCGTCCGCCCATGTATGCGTTGTGCTGGCGATTGTCTCGGTGGAAAGTATGGCGTTTAGTTCAGCCAATGTGTCAATCAATCCATTGTGGGTTAATGTCACATCTGATGTGATATTATTTAATTCATTGTATGTGTCTATGCTATATGTTGACAGCAGGCCGAGCGATGATGTGGCCGTCAATTCGTAGACATTAGAGCTGTTGCCCATGAGCAGCTGGCCATAGTTCGGAATGCTTGAAAGTCCGGTTCCGCCTTGGGCGATCGGCACGATTCCGCCAATGTCCCCGAAGTCAATGCCCAAGGAGCTGGTGGCAACCCATGTCGGCAAGCCGCTTACTGATTTTAGAATATAATTGTCCGCGCCTGCCAGAACCTCGCTGATGACATTGTCAGCCGAAGCGTAAATCAATGAATTGGTTTGGAATGTGGTTGTGCCGGTGCCTCCGTAAGCAACATCCAATGTTCCGGAATATGAAAGTGAATCCAGAGCCAATGTGCCGGAAGTTAATGTGCCGACCGTGGACAGGTTAGCCAGCGTGGTTAAAGTAGGCAGGCTGGTGGTGGCCGCCAATCGTTCGTCAAATCTGGTATTGGTCCAGTAGAGATTAGATCCTTCGCTTAAGCCGGTCGTGGAAGTTGCGGCAAAACGGCTGTCCCAAAGAGTATCAGACCAGTAGAGATTGGTTAAACCCTCGGACAAAGCGTCTGTGGTTGTCGCGTTAAAATATGTATAGAACGGCGCGCCGAAATCCTTCCAGATCGCGTCTGTTCCGTCTGAATATAATATGTAGCCGGATGTTCCCAGAGCCAGTCGCGACCATTCAGGTGTTGCGTTTCCGACAATCAAAGCGCCTCTTAACGCGTCTGCTGTCGCAGAGTCTGTATGCTGGGCGGACAGCAGGTTGTGCGGAGTGGCCGCGGCTGTTGAACTCCATGTCGGAACTCCTGTTTGCATTGACAGAACATATCCGTTGGTTCCCGGCAATATTTCCGAAATCACATTGTCAGCGCTGGCGAATAAAACTGAATTTGCTTGGAATGTTGTTGTGCCTGTGCCTCCGAACGGTACGGACAAAGTTGTTGACGCGCTCCACGCTCCGCCAACAACTTGGACAATGCCGTCAGACCAAATTGATGAGTCCGCGCCAGTGCCTCCGTAGACCGCGTCCAATGTTCCCGAGTATGATAATGAGTCAAGAGCCAATGTGCCGGAAGTTAATGTTCCGACTGTGGACAGATTGCCCAAAGTGGTTAGCGTAGGCAGTGAAGTTGTCGCCGCCAACCGCTCGTCAAACCTTGTGTTTGTCCAATAGAGATTAGATCCTTCGCTTAAGCCGGTCGTGGAAGTTGCGGCAAAACGGCTGTCCCAAAGAGTATCAGACCAATAGAGATTGGTTAAACCCTCGGACAAAGCGTCTGTGGTTGTCGCGTTAAAATATGTATAGAACGGCGCGCCGAAATCCTTCCAGATCGCGTCTGTTCCGTCTGAATATAATATGTAGCCGGATGTTCCCAGAGCCAGTCGCGACCATTCAGGTGTTGCGTTTCCGACAATCAAAGCGCCTCTTAACGCGTCTGCTGTCGCAGAGTCTGTATGCTGGGCGGACAGCAGGTTGTGCGGAGTGGCCGCGGCTGTTGAACTCCATGTCGGAACTCCTGTTTGCATTGACAGAACATATCCGTTGGTTCCCGGCAATATTTCCGAAATCACATTGTCAGCGCTGGCGAATAAAACTGAATTTGCTTGGAATGTTGTTGTGCCTGTGCCGCCGAACGGTACGGACAAAGTTGTTGACGCGCTCCACGCTCCGCCAACAACTTGGACAATGCCGTCAGACCAAATTGATGAGTCCGCGCCAGTGCCGCCGTAAACCGCGTCCAATGTTCCCGAGTATGTTAATGAATCAAGAGCCAAAGTTCCCGAGGTTAATGTGCCGACAGTGGACAGGTTGGCCAGCGTGGTTAAAGTAGGCAAACTGGTTGTGGCAGCCAACCGCTCGTCAAACCTTGTGTTTGTCCAATAGAGATTAGATCCTTCGCTTAAGCCGGTCGTGGAAGTTGCGGCAAAACGGCTGTCCCAAAGAGTATCAGACCAGTAGAGATTGGTTAAACCCTCGGACAAAGCGTCTGTGGTTGTCGCGTTAAAATATGTATAGAACGGCGCGCCGAAATCCTTCCAGATCGCGTCTGTTCCGTCTGAATATAATATGTAGCCGGATGTTCCCAGAGCCAGTCGCGACCATTCAGGTGTTGCGTTTCCGACAATCAAAGCGCCTCTTAACGCGTCTGCTGTCGCAGAGTCTGTATGCTGGGCGGACAGCAGGTTGTGCGGAGTGGCCGCGGCTGTTGAACTCCATGTCGGAACTCCTGTTTGCATTGACAGAACATATCCGTTGGTTCCCGGCAATATTTCCGAAATCACATTGTCAGCGCTGGCGAATACAACTGAATTTGCTTGGAAAGTTGTTGTGCCTGTGCCGCCGAACGGTACGGACAAAGTTGTTGACGCGCTCCACGCTCCGCCAACAACTTGGACAATGCCGTCAGACCAAATTGACGAGTTCGCGCCTGTGCCTCCGTAAACCGCGTCCAATGTTCCCGAGTATGTTAATGAATCCAATGCCAAAGTTCCCGAGGTTAATGTGCCGACCGTGGACAGATTGGCTAAAGTGGTCAGAGTAGGCAGAGAAGTTGTCGCGGCCAGCCGCTCGTCAAACCTGGTGTTTGTCCAATAGAGATTAGATCCTTCGCTTAAGCCGGTCGTGGAAGTTGCGGCAAAACGGCTATCCCAAAGAGTATCAGACCAATAGAGATTGGTTAAACCCTCGGACAAAGCGTCTGTGGTTGTCGCGTTAAAATATGTATAGAACGGCGCGCCGAAATCCTTCCAGATCGCGTCTGTTCCGTCTGAATATAATATGTAGCCGGATGTTCCCAGAGCCAGTCGCGACCATTCAGGTGTTGCGTTTCCGACAATCAAAGCGCCTCTTAACGCGTCTGCTGTCGCAGAGTCTGTATGCTGGGCGGACAGCAGGTTGTGCGGAGTGGCCGCGGCTGTTGAACTCCATGTCGGAACTCCTGTTTGCATTGACAGAACATATCCGTTGGTTCCCGGCAATATTTCCGAAATCACATTGTCAGCGCTGGCGAATAAAACTGAATTTGCTTGGAATGTTGTTGTGCCTGTGCCGCCGAACGGTACGGACAAAGTTGTTGACGCGCTCCACGCTCCGCCAACAACTTGGACAATGCCGTCAGACCAAATTGACGAGTTCGCGCCTGTGCCTCCGTAAACCGCGTCCAATGTTCCCGAGTATGTTAATGAATCCAATGCCAAAGTTCCCGAGGTTAATGTGCCGACCGTGGACAGATTGGCTAAAGTGGTCAGAGTAGGCAGAGAAGTTGTCGCGGCCAGCCGCTCGTCAAACCTGGTGTTTGTCCAATAGAGATTAGATCCTTCGCTTAAGCCGGTCGTGGAAGTTGCGGCAAAACGGCTATCCCAAAGAGTATCAGACCAATAGAGATTGGTTAAACCCTCGGACAAAGCGTCTGTGGTTGTCGCGTTAAAATATGTATAGAACGGCGCGCCGAAATCCTTCCAGATCGCGTCTGTTCCGTCTGAATATAATATGTAGCCGGATGTTCCCAGAGCCAGTCGCGACCATTCAGGTGTTGCGTTTCCGACAATCAAAGCGCCTCTTAACGCGTCTGCTGTCGCAGAGTCTGTATGCTGGGCGGACAGCAGGTTGTGCGGAGTGGCCGCGGCTGTTGAACTCCATGTCGGAACTCCTGTTTGCATTGACAGAACATATCCGTTGGTTCCCGGCAATATTTCCGAAATCACATTGTCAGCGCTGGCGAATACAACTGAATTTGCTTGGAAAGTTGTTGTGCCTGTGCCTCCGAACGGTACGGACAAAGTTGTTGACGCGCTCCACGCTCCGCCAACAACTTGGACAATGCCGTCCGACCAAATTGATGAGTCCGCGCCAGTGCCTCCGTAGACAGCGTCCAATGTTCCCGAGTATGTTAATGAATCAAGAGCCAAAGTTCCCGCGCTTAATGTTCCGACCGTGGACAGGTTGGCCAGCGTGGTTAAAGTAGGCAAACTGGTTGTGGCAGCCAATCGCTCGTCAAATCTGGTTGTTGTCCAATAGAGATTATCGCCCTCGGACAAAGCCGTGGTGCTGGTGGCTGAGAAATAGTCATAAAAATGCGTTCCGAAATTCATGTCAGCCGCGGTTACGTTAGTCCATGAATAATTATGCAAATCATCATCAACCGTAAAATCAATTGAGCCGTCAGCATCATCGTAGGCAACCGTGATTCTGGTGTGCGCTCCTGTTGAGCTGGCGATCAAAGCTCCGGCATAATCCTCAACTTCTTCCTGGGACAGTTTGGTGTCAACCCCGACCGAGCCGGCCTCAACCCATGAATAGCCGTTTGCTCCGGCATTGACCGCCAATAAATAGTTTGCGGTTCCAATGCCGATTTCCCCGAATGTTGTCGTGTCTGTTAAATATGGAATAGCGTACTGTGTCCATGATGTTTTGTCAGTGCCGCCGAATTGGACAGACAAAGTGCTGGAAGAGCTCCACGCTCCGCCAACAACTTGGACAATGCCGTCCGACCAGATTGACGAGTTCGCGCCTGTGCCTCCGTAAACCGCGTCCAATGTCCCCGAGTATGTTAATGAATCCAATGCCAAAGTTCCCGAGGTTAATGTTCCGACAGTGGACAGATTGCCCAAAGTGGTTAGCGTGGGCAGAGAAGTTGTCGCGGCCAGCCGTTCGTCAAATCTGGTATTGGTCCAATAGAGATTAGATCCTTCGCTTAATCCTGTCGTGGAAGTTGCGGCAAAACGGCTGTCCCAAAGAGTATCAGACCAATAGAGATTGGTTAAACCCTCGGACAAAGCGTCTGTGGTTGTCGCGTTAAAATATGTATAGAACGGAGCGCCGAAATCCTTCCAGATCGCGTCTGTTCCGTCTGAATATAATATGTAGCCAGATGTTCCCAGAGCCAATCTGGACCATTCAGGTGTTGCGTTTCCGACAATCAAAGCGCCTCTTAACGCGTCTGCTGTCGCAGAGTCTGTATGCTGGGCGGACAGCAGGTTGTGCGGAGTGGCCGCGGCTGTTGAACTCCATGTCGGAACTCCTGTTTGCATTGACAGAACATATCCGTTGGTTCCCGGCAATATTTCCGAAATCACATTGTCAGCGCTGGCGAATACAACTGAATTTGCTTGGAAAGTTGTTGTGCCTGTGCCTCCGAACGGTACGGACAAAGTTGTTGACGCGCTCCACGCTCCGCCAACAACTTGGACAATGCCGTCTGACCAGCCGGATGAATCCGCGCCTGTGCCGCCGTAGACAGCGTCTAATGTTCCCGAGTATGATAATGAGTCAAGAGCCAATGTGCCGGAAGTTAATGTTCCGACTGTGGACAGATTGCCCAAAGTGGTTAGCGTAGGCAGAGAAGTTGTCGCGGCCAACCGCTCGTCAAACCTTGTGTTTGTCCAATAGAGATTAGATCCTTCGCTTAAGCCGGTCGTGGAAGTTGCGGCAAAACGGCTGTCCCAAAGAGTATCAGACCAATAGAGATTGGTTAAACCCTCGGACAAAGCGTCTGTGGTTGTCGCGTTAAAATATGTATAGAACGGCGCGCCGAAATCCTGCCAGATCGCGTCTGTTCCGTCTGAATATAATATGTAGCCGGATGTTCCCAGAGCCAATCTGGACCATTCAGGTGTTGAATCGCCGATAATTAGAGCGCCTCGGGTTACAGCATTAGGAGCAGTATCAGAATGCGAAACTGAAAGCAATGGATGTTCCGCGCCGGTTGAAGAAGCAACCCATGTCGGCTTGCCGCCGGATATTATTAAAACTTCTCCCTCACTGCCGGCCAAAATTTCATTAATAACATTATCAGCGCTGGCGTAGACCAATGAATACTGCTGAAAAGTGGAAGTGCCTGTTCCCCCGTACGCCACGCCGATAACATCTCCCTGCCAAGATCCATCGGTTATAGAACCGCTTGAATCAACCAAGAACTGGCTGCCCAATGTTTGTCCGACCGTGAGCATGGAAGATGCTGTCGTGGTGCCGATTCCCACAAAGCCGCTGTTGGTAATCGTAAATACTTCCGTGGAGCCGCTGAAAATATTAACAATATCGCCTGCCCCTGACTGGGTTATGGTAAGAGCCGAGTCCGCGGAGCTTGTCGCGATATTTACGATATTGCCAAAGCTCCATTCGCCGGTTATCGCTTCATCTTCGGCTAAAATAGCAAATGCTTCCGAGCTTACATTATCAAGCTTGGAGGCGTTGAACGCCTGGGCGGCTGAAGTTATCAATTTTCTCGGCTGCATTGTTTCGCTGTTGAAAACAATTTCCAAATATAATGTCTGGTCAAAATTAACCGAGCTCAAATCGCTTACCGCGCCCAAATCAATGTCAATAATCGCTCCTTCCACCCTCGGCCTGTTATTAATTTCTTCCCCAACGCTCCAAGCGGCAGTAGCGGCGACCGTCACGGTATTGGCTGTTGTATCATAACTGGTAATTAATTCATATTCCGTGCTGGAAGCGTTAGTTAAATATTGGCCCGCCTTTAACGCGCTTTCATTGCTGCCGCCGCTATAAGTATAAGTGGTGCTGGAAGCGCCGGCTGAAACTCCGCTGATATATGCCGCGAACAAATTAGCGGCTGTTAAATCCTCGGACCAGACAGCTGTTCCGCCCGTATCGGCAGTATAAAGCCCAAAGCTGAAATCATAAACATTGTCAGCCACCACCGAGTAATCTGAGTTAACCACCTTGCCCATAAAATTCAGCATCGGATTAATCTCGGCCTTGGCTTCGTTTTTATCAGCAAAAATAACAAACACGGCAAAACAAGCAATCATCAGTATTGCTGAAGTTAATAGAACTTTTCTGATTGTCCTGTTAAACTGATTCATTTATATGTAAATTTATTAATTTTTAATATTAGTCTGTCGGCTCCATAGTCCCTATTCCCTAACCCCTAATCCCTATGCCCTAATCCCTAAATAATCTCCTTCATCCATCCGAAAGTCTTTCCTAAAATCCTTAAAATAATATCCAAAATTGATTCCTGCTTTTTCGGCGTCATAAAAGTATGCGGATCAGACAAGGAAACATTGCCGCCTGAATCAACGCTTTCAACCCTGAAAGTATAAACGGAATTGGATTTGAATTTCGTGAAAACCATTATATGATCTTTGGAATAGCTTATATTCAAGCCGGTTTTATTCGCCAATTCTACTTCCCCCCGATGAACTCCTTCCTGATAATAAACCAATGATGTGGACGGCTCGTTTGTAAGCCAGGAAATAATCGTCTGGATCTTTCCTTCTTTATCCAGAAATACCGTGGAATCAACTTTTATATTTGAAACAACCGGCGGTAAATCATCTTTTGTCGTGGAAAAAAGCGAAATTGATTGAACCGCCATATTCCCCTGCGCGTCCTGGCTTTGCAGTTCTATTTCATAAACCACTCCTCCTTCAAATTCTTCTATGGTTATTTCATGGATCACCGACTCGACGTTGTCTTTGATGATTTTGGATTCTTCCACGGATAAAATGCCGTTTCTGTAAGGCGCGAACTTGATTGCTGAATCAGAATTAAAATTAGTCACCCATTTGAATGCCGCTGTTGAATCGTTAATAACTTCTGTATAATAATTTGTTATCTCCAATGTTTCCAAGCTGGTTCTGAAAGTGAAATCCCTTGACTGGCCCAGCGCGCCGGCGGCTGACTTGCTGCGCAGTTGATAATGGTAAAGCGCGCCGGGTTCAAGCCCGAAAATCCGCACCTCATGCTCCGTGGTTAAATTTTCAGAATCTCCGGATGTCCGCGCGTACGGCTCCGGCGCTCCCGGATTGTATTCTGCTTCGCCGGCTATGGCCACCAATGATGTCGCCTCTTTGTCCGTTGTCCAATAAACCGTCGCTCTGTCCGACTGGACCTCCACTCTTGGTTCTCCTGAAAGTATAGGCGGGGGGACCAGTCCTGCTAATCTTTTGATCGCGTCATACTGGGAAGACAATGTAGACTCCAAAACGTTAAGCGACACTTGCGAAGCAAACTTTTCCATAATCTCTATGGCTTTTCTTGACGCCTCGGCTAAAATATTTTCCGCGGACTGCTCGTCTTCCGGCTCAATGCCTATGTCAATCCCTATTTCATCTATCAGCGAAATAGTCGTAAAAACTTGGTCTTCGGACTTGCCCAGATTGCCTGACTCATCGCTGCTTAAAACCCTGAAATGATATGCTGTTTCAGAAGTTAAATTTTCCAGAATCACGGAATGGGATGTTCCATAAGCCCATTGCCCGAAAGTATTTCCGTAATTAATGTCTGTTCCATATTCCGCAAAGCCGGTGGCGCTTTCATCAGTTTCCCAAACAATGGTTGCCGAGCTTCCTCTTACATTAATCACTTGGACATTGGAAACAAGCGGAGCGACTTTATCCCTTTTATCAATAATCAATATTCCGCCGCCGCCTGGAACAGCGGCCTCTTCTTCTTCATCTGCCGCGGCGGCTGATGTGTCGCAGGTGTAAACCGTAGTGTCAGTTGTGGAACCGCCGTTCAGCCGAGTTGATTTTACTTTGTAATAATATGTCGCGCCGCTTTCCAATCCGCTTACCGTAACGCTATGGCTGGCGGAAGTTTTCACGCTTGATCCCTGCTCCTTGCTGGATGCAAAACCGCTGGCGGTATCGTAAACCACAAAACCGTCCGCGATAACATCCGTGGTCCAAGCTACGGTAATGGAAGTCGCGGTGGGCCCGGAACAGCTTATGCCGGAAACAACCGGGCCTTCAAAAGAATGCAGAACCGTTTCGTAAATTATATAATTATCGCTTTGCATGGTGGCGCTAACCGAAGATACAAGGATACAAGATACAAGATACAAACAAATTCCAAATCTCAAATTCCAATAACCAAACAGTTTGAAATTTTGAAATTTGAATTTGTATCTTGTTTGTATCCTTGTATCTTGTTTCTTGTATCTTTTAAACATATTTTTTGTTATTTTATAAACCATCAGCACTAATTTATGCCCTTCTTTCCAAACATCTAAATCTGTAAACTTTTTTATTTTTGGCTTTTTATTATTCATAATTCCTAATTCATTATTCATAATTCCTATTTAATATACTTCCTCACAAACTTTCTCAAATCAGATTCAAAAACCCGGTAGGTCTTACGGCCTATCCGGGCTGCTTTCAAATCGCCGGACTCAACCCAGCGATAAACAGTCCTGTTAGAAACTTTCAGGACTTTTGCGACTTCTTGAATTGTTAGAATTTCATCTTTGAATATCACACAAAAATTTACATTCTTAATTTATATATAATTTGAATGCTGCAAATTATAGCCAAATGCTCCAAACGCGGATTATCCAAATAAAATTTAATTCGATTTGTAATTATTTGGGGCATTTGAATTAATTCGTAGATTCGGATTATTTTTTAGTTATCCACATCTCGCGATATTACTATTTATTATAAACTATTGTGTCGTCCATTGTCAACGAAAAGTCATAACTATTTACTATAACTTACCATATCATCTTATTATTTATTATAATTATCTATATCATCTTATTATTTATTATAATTTACTATATTATTTTATTATTTATTATATTATATTATATTACTCTATTGTCATCCATTGTCACAAAAAGTCTTACTTTTTAGCTTTTTTTAGCAATTTTTGAAAACAAAAAAATGGCTGTTAAAGCCATTTATCTTTCCCTCACCCTGACCCTCTCCCGCAACTGCGGTTGCGGGAGAGGGAACTATCTTTTAATGTTCTTCTCTATTTAAAATAGCTCCCCTCGCCCGCGCCCGCAGGCGTGGGAGAGGGGCCGGGGGTGAGGGGAAAAAGGGAATTATTTTAAAACCTTTTCCTTAGCTCCCCTCGCCCGCGCCCGCAGTTGTGGGAGAGGGGCCGGGGGTGAGGGCAATCCTACTCCCCAAACCTAACCCTCGCCCCATTCACCCCGTTTAGATAAAATATCTAACGGGGTAAAAATAATCCTCTTTCACCTGCTCAGCCGTCCGCCCCGCACCAAATTTAAACGCTGATACAATAGATAATCTAATTTCCAAATCTCACAGCAGCGCCGTTTAAATAGTCTTGCTTGATTTGGTGCGCGGCGCGCGCATATCCGTAAACCCTTACATCATCAATAATCCCGTCAAAGTAGCCGGCGCCGACCCGGCCGATGTCCATATTGTTGGCGTCAATCGCCGTGTCGGTTATCAAAGTTATATGATGCCAGCCCGTATCAATGGTAGAACCAAGAGAGCCGTCAACATAAATAGTCGGGCTGACAAAACCGTTTGCTGAAATTGTTCCGCTGGTTGACGAGGCAGTATGCGTCCCTCCGTCCAGATCAATAATACTTTCCGTCAAACTGTCCGCTTTCAGCCAGAATGAAACAGTATTGATATTATAATTCGTGTCTCCTATGTCAACATAGTCATCAGTCCCGTCAAAAGCTATGCCATAATTTATTTTTCCGCTGGTCCAAGACAGTCCTGCGTCATTTGCCCCGTCAATGCCTGTTCCGGCATTGCCGTTTCCGGATGAGTCAATCAAACTATCTCCGTCAGCCGAGCCGGAAGAATTTTCATCAAATTTCCAATGCCCGGCCGGCTTGCCTTTGTTATAGTCCCAGGCAATCTGCGCGGCTGTGCGGGCGTAATTATATATTTTAACATCATCAATCAGCCCGCTAAAAAAATTATCCGGCGTTGGTTGATAGTCCGCTCCTATCCGCACATTGCCGTCATTGGTTGGCAGATTGCCGGAAAAATCAGTATTGGTGTCTTCCAAGGTTCCGTCAATATATATTTTCATTGTTGTCCCGTCATAACTGCCGACAATATGATGCCACTGGCTGTCATTAATATCAGTGGTGCTGGTAGCGGTATAAGTAGTCCCGCTATTCATTATCAGAAATTGTCCGCCGCCTACCGTGCTGAGGGCGTAGGGGACATCTGTTTTAGGGGCTTCCACAAAAAATGTTTTGATGTAGCCGCCATTCAATTCCCCCGTATAAGCAAGAATAAAATGAGTGCTGTCTATCATTACGAGGGAGTTGTATTGTCCCAGAACAGTATCGTGTTCTAAACTGTTTAGTTCTGTTATTGCGTAATTGCCGTCTATTGAGAATGTTTTGATATAGCCGTCATTATCAGTTCCCGTATAAGCAAGAATAAAATGAGTGCTGTCTATCATTACGAGGGAGTTACACTGTCCATTAACAATATCGTGTTCTAAGCTGTTTAGTTCGGTTATCGCATAATTACCGTCTATGGAGAATGTGCTGATATAGCCGCCATTCAATTCCCCCGTATAAGCAAGTATAAAATGAGTGCTGTCTATCATTACAAGGGAGTTCCAAATTCCATAAACAATATCGTGTTCTAAACTGTTTAGTTCTGTTAT
>Ga0180732_1000094_pt1 | contig 92948 bp, 96 predicted proteins | sample KR11_01MetaG_FD_148674 | JGI IMG/M metagenome (GOLD analysis project Ga0180732, IMG submission 148674) | Groundwater microbial communities from the Olkiluoto Island deep subsurface site, Finland - KR11_0.1 MetaG | ecosystem: Environmental > Aquatic > Deep subsurface > Groundwater | place... | reverse complement strand
CAAAATTGCTTGCTCACTTTCTTCCACGGAGGGATATAACTCACGAAGAAGTCTTCAGGCAGATGAATGTCAGGCACCGGCAAAGGCAAGCATCCATTGACTCTGCATACAAACGGCAGAGTGATGGGTAATGTGACAAAGTAGAAATAGCATCTCACAAAATTATCCGAGGCTGTCCTTCCTTGATAACAAACTGAAATGATTTAGCTTCATAGTATTTCATGTCATTGTTTGGTTGCCACCAAAACAAAACCAAGGAAAATGGCAATGAAGAGATCCCGATGGCGCCCCACGAAGCTGAACGCTATAAGCTGCGATCAGCTTGTACAGCTACTCGGATAGAGTCTCAAAGACTGGAAAAGACATAAAAAACGGGAGATGTGTGTCCATGTCACTGTATTACAGAAAAACTCAGCAACAATTAACAAAGGAGAGTTCATACGGCCCATTTTGCAAGAGGCTCAACTGATACGAAAAATATTATATTCCAAATTTAAATCAAAAGTAAAACGTAAAAGCAAGTCATGAGTCGATGTCATACCCTGGTACGACATCGACTTATGACTTGCTTTTATAACGCACCTGAGATCTTATACAAATGATTCAGGATGAGAAGTACCGGCTCTTAGTGTTTAAACGAACGCTGGCCGGTGAACATCATGGCCACCTTGGGATCTGCCTCATTACAGGCCTGGATGGTCTCATAATCGCGCATGGAGCCGCCGGCCTGGAGAATGGCGGTGACCCCCTGTTTGATTCCCACATCCGCCCCGTCCCGGAAGGGGAAGAAGGCATCCGAGATCATCACTGAACCGGGGAGTCCGGCCAGATCTGCCTGAACCTTGGCGTCAATGGCCTCCTGGTCTCCCCTGTCTCGTTTGCCCTGGGTTATCTGGAGTGCCAGGTCGGCATAGGGGATGCCGTACTGGTCAAAGCAGAGGATATCCGCGTATTTGATATAGGCCTTGTGCACTGCGATCTCAGCCACGCCCACCCGGTCCTGTTCGCCGGTGCCGATACCCACGGTGCAGCCGTCCTTGACATAAAGTACCGAGTTGGAGGTGACTCCGTGTTCAACTGCCCAGCCGAAGATCATGTCATCAATCTCCTGTTGGGTCGGGGTGCGGTCACAGCTGAAGGTCTCCCCTTTCCAGGTGGTAGTGGCCGGTTTCAGATCATCAATGGAGCGGATGGAGTTGACGGCCGATTGCTGGGCAATGATACCGCCGTCAATCAGGCTCTTGAAGTCGATGTAACGGAACTTTTCAAATTCGGCCAAGCGATCGATGCGGCTGATCTGAATGACCCGCAGGTTTTTGCTTTTTTTCAGAATCTCCAGGCTTCCCTCTTCAAATGATGGGGCGCAAACCACTTCCAGATAGTTTTGCGAAAGCAGTTTGGCGGTCTCATTGTCGCAGGCTCGGCTCATAATGACTGCCCCGCCAAAAGCGGCGATGCGGTCGCAACGATTGGCACGGTCAAAGGCATGAGCCAAAGTGTCACCGTAGGCAGCGCCGCAGGGGTTGTTGTGCTTGAGAATGACCGCGGCTGGCCTGTCTGTCAGATACTTGAGGATATTGAGACCGTTGTCAATGTCGGTCAAGTTGATCTTGCCGGGATGTTTTCCTACCTGAAGCATGTCCTCCACACGGATTCCCGAGACCAGACCATTGCCGGGCTCGATAAAGGAGCATTCGCCCAGGGTCAGGTTGCCGTTGACCAATTCATAAAGGGCGGCCTCCTGATCCGGATTCTCGCCATAGCGAACCCCCCGCTCGTCAATGGAACCATCCTCCTGCTTGATTCCCCAAGTCCGCTTACGATAAACCAGTTTCTGGTCGCCAAAGGAGATGGTCATATCCATGGGGAAGTGATCGCCCAGGATGGTGGTGTACATTTTTTTCAGATCGCTCATGATCGCTCCATGTAGGTTGAAAAGTGATGGTTTTGTATTAAAAAAAAACTAGCTGGCTAAATCAAAATGTCAAAAGACGAGCATCGAAGGATCAGTCTCATTCTGAGACTTGATCGTCAAGTTTGAAACGCACTGTCCCAATCCTTGCAGACGGGGTCGCATCCCTTGGCCGCAATGGCCAGGCTTACCTCTTCCATGGTTCGCTGGTCGCCGACACTGAACTGCTCACCGTCCGTCTGCTCGGGATGGGAGTATCCGCCGGGGGCGGTGCAGGAACCGGCCGAGTAGCGGGTGGGGCCCAGGCCCAGCATCCCGTCTCGATAGCGTGCTTCTTCCCGCGTGGAGAGAAGGAGCCCCGCATCAGGGTCAAAGAGGCGGAGGGCAAAGATGAGCTGGCTCAGGTTCTGCTCCGAGACTATAACCCGTGGCTCGAACTCGCCCGCCGCAGGGCGCAGGCGTGGGAAGGAGACGGTGACCGCTGTGCTCCAGAAATTCTTGCGCAGCCAGGCCAGATGCAGGCCAAGGGCCAGCCCTTCCGCCCGCCAGTCCGTCAGACCGAGCAGGGCACCGATCCCGACTTCACGCATCCCGGCCGCTGCCACCCTGGCCGGGGTCTCCAGCCGGTAGTGATAATCGGTCTTTTTGCCGGAGAGATGGACCTGTTTATACATCTTCTGGTCGTAGGTCTCCTGATAGACAGCCACGGCGGTGATACCGGCTTTGAAGAGACGGGTGTAGTGGGCGGTGGACAGCGGCTGGACCTCGATGGAGACTGCGGCAAAGCGGCCCCGCAGCCTGAGGGCGATGGCCTCCAGATACTCGACGTCAACGGCATTTTCAGCCTCGCCGGAAACCAGCAGGATATGCTGAAAACCACGCTTGTGGAGGATCTCTGCCTCTGTCTCCGCCTCATCTAAAGTCAGACACCTGCGGGCAATGCGGTTGTCAGCGGAAAAGCCGCAATAGGCGCAGCGGTTGGTACAGTAATTGGAAAGATAGATGGGGGCGTAAAGCTGGATGGTCTTGCCGAAACGCTGGGCAGTGAGGAGTGCGGAACGGCGGGCCATTTCCGGCAGGAAGAGTTCGGCTGCTGGCGAGATGAGTGCCGCCAGATCATGGATGGTGGGGTTTCTGCTTATCAGGGCCTGCTCCACATCCGCGCTGGTGCAGCGCTCGATCGTCTGCTGGAGTTGCTGAAAATCAGGCAGGCTAAAGAGGGTCATGCCAGAAATCCAAGGTCTGTAGCGAGGACGCCTTCAAGGGGTGAAGAGGCCTGGGCCTGTTTGCTCCTGCAGCCCATGCCGGCAACAAAGGCGGTGCGACCGGCCTCGACTGCCTGGGCAAAGGCACGGGCCATGGCCACCGGATCACCGGCTACCGAGATGGCTGTGTTGACCAGCACCGCGTCGGCACCCATCTCCATGGCCAGCGCGGCGTGCGATGGGGCACCGATCCCGGCATCAACCACCACAGGTACCCGGGCCTGATTGATGATAATTTCAATCTGAAAGGCGGTGAGAATGCCCTGGTTGGTGCCGATGGGAGAGCCCAGGGGCATGACCGCCGCGGCTCCTACGTCTTGCAGACGCAGGGCCAGGATGGGGTCGGCGTTCATGTAAGGCAGGACGATAAACCCAGCCCGCACCAGTTCCTCTGTGGCCTTCAAGGTCTCTATCGGGTCCGGGAGCAGGGTACGGGGATCCGGGGTTACCTCCAGCTTGAGCCAGCTTGAGCCGGATGCCGCCCGCGCCAGATGGGCCAGACGAATGGCCTCTTCGGCATTTCTGGCCCCGGAGGTGTTGGGGAGAAAGACGCATTTATCCCGGTTCAGGGCACTCATGATATCATCTTCCGGATTGTCCAGGTCGACCCGGCGCAGGGCCACGGTCACCATCTCGGTGCCCGATGCCTCGATGGCCTGTTTCATCACCGCTGATGAGGAGAATTTGCCGGTGCCGAGAAAGAGCCGGGAGTTGAAGGTATGTCCACCAATGGTCAGCATGTCAGCCGCCTCCTACAAATCGGATGAGTTCCATTTGGTCATTGTCCTGGAGGGAAGTAGCAGCATAGCATTCCGGCTGAATAATGGTTTTGTTCAGTTCAACGACAACGGACGTGGATGGGACACCCAGCTCTTGTAGGAGCATGGCCACGGTCATAGAGTCGTTGATGGTTTTTGGACTGCCGTTCAGATGTATATGCATAATACAATGATTAGTGGAAAAGAAAAAGCGTAACCGGTTAACCGTCATTCCGATGTTTCCAGGGACTGATGTTAAACCTGAGAATTTCTGAGTTGATTATCTTAATCCGTTAATAATAACTTGCCAATAGTGTTTTACGGTAGTTGACAGATGAAGTCATGGGCGTTAAATTAACAAACACACTCTTTGAGTGCAGAGAAACAGGAAGATACGCTCCGGTTGGGAAAGATTTTGCTCCTGCTGGGGTTTTTATGGGAAAGTGTATATTTGTCAGGGATGGAGTAGAAAAATGCCAGTTTATGAGTATGAATGTGATACCTGTCGTAAGTCTTTTGAGATCCAGCAACGTATGGCGGATGCGCCATTGAGTAGCTGTCCTGAATGTGAAGGGACGGTAAAAAAAGTGATGTCTATGAGCTCCTTTCAGCTCAAGGGTGGTGGCTGGTATGCCGATGGCTATGCTAGTACCCAGAAAGGGGCGGATGCGAGCAGTTCGAGTGCAATTCCGGCACCGTGTTCCTCCGGTAGCTGTGCTAAATGTCCAGCTTTCGCTGGTTGATCGCCCTTTCAGGATTTTGTAATATTTCCCGCTTTGTCAGGCGCTTGCAGGTTTCTCTGCAAGCGCTTATTTCATGATAGCCATGGCATCGCCATAGGAATAAAATCTGTAACCTTGAGCAATTGCTTGCCGGTAACAGTCCAATAACCTCTCCCGTCCGCAGAGAGCGGAGACCAGAAAGAGCAGGGACGACTGGGGCAGGTGAAAATTGGTGATCAGGTTGTCAATGACCTTGAAACGGTAGCCCGGTAAGATATAGAGGTCGCACCAACCATCTGTTGGTTGGACTTTTCCTTGTTCATTCCCCGCGAATTCAAGGGCCCGCACTGTTGTTGTGCCTACGGCCCAGATCTTTCCCCCCCGTTGTCGAACTGTATTGATTGTGTCAGCATTCTCCTTGGAGATATGGACATACTCTTGATGAATGGTATGGTCCAGGATGGCCTCGGTTCGTACCGGGGCGAAGGTTCCATATCCCACATGCAGGGTGATCCTGGCGATGAGTATGCCTTTTTCGCTGATTGTTTTTAACAGGTCCTCGGAAAAATGGAGGCCGGCGGTGGGCGCGGCGACTGCTCCTGGTTGGCTGGCATAGACGGTCTGGTACCGTTTGCTATCTTCGGCGGTGCTGCCGTTGTTCCTCTCAATATAAGGGGGGAGCGGGATCTGGCCATGATCTTTGAGGGCTTCGGCCAACCCCTTCTCTCGCTTGTAGTGGAGCATGATTTTGACTCTGCCTTCACCTAGTTTCTCGAGGATAGTGCAGCAAAGGTCTGCGTTGATGCTAATCGTTGATCCTGGTCGAGGAGGTTTTGAACTTTTGATCAGGGCGGTGGCGGTGGCGGTCGTAACAGCAGTGGTGTCGACCTTGTCTGTTGTGTCTGTCACAGTCTCATTTGTCTGCGGATAGGAAAGAAGAAACACCTCTGCTTTGCCGCCCGTATCTTTGTGGCCCAGTAGTCTGGCGGGAAAGACCTTGGTGTCATTGACCACCAGCAGGTCGCCTTTCTGCAGCAGGTCAACAATATCGCTGAAGTGTCGGTGTTCTCGTACATCGCTCTGGCGATGCAGGATAAAGAGCCTTGAGTCTTCCCGTCTGTCTGCTGGATGTTGGGCGATATTTTCCGGTGGCAGGGGATAGTTATATGCCTTGAGTGTGAAATCCTGTTGCATGTTTGTTCTGTTTTGCAGTAAAGAAATTTAGGTGCCGTTATGAAATAAGCAGTGCTTGTTTGCTTATTTTATTACGGCACCTTATGCCACGTTACAGAAACAGCACCACCCCCATCCCCCTCCTTAAGAGAAGGAGGGGGTTTTAGGGCTGTTTCTGTGAGTGGCGCCTGGCAGATAACATACTATGAATCGTAACGAAATAACTTGTCATCTTATATCTATTTCGTTACGGCTTCTTATGTATTTACTGACAGCGGCTAAATTGAATTGATGTCAATGTGTTCTCCCTTTCAAATTCTTGAACTACCTACCATGATCCTTGCTGTTGCTGCAACTGAATTTGAGATGAACCCCTTTCTGCAGTTGCTGGAGCAGGAAGCGGAGGAGCCTTCCTGTTTCACTCTGATCTCTGGGGTCGGGCCGGTGGAGACCACCCTGCGCCTGACCCGTTATCTGGAGAGATGCGATCCGCGCATAGATATGGTGCTCAACTTTGGAGTGGCCGGGGCCTATATTTCTGCATTGTCGCCGGGGAAAAGGAATGTCTCGCTCCTTGATCTCTGTCTTGCCGAGCAGGAGAGCCTGGGGGATTTCGGGATCTGTTTTTCGGATCATATCGAGCCCCTTGATGAAAAATTGGGAGGCAGTACGGATTTTCCCATGGATCAGTCTTTGCTGCAACAGGCCGGGCAGATCCTGGCACACCACGGCCAGCCATACCGCTGCGGCAATTTTGTGACCGTCTCTGCCGCCAGTACCACCCGGCAGCGGGGGGCGATGCTGGCAGCAAGATTCCAGGGACTCTGTGAGAATATGGAAGGGGCGGCGGCGGCCAGGGTCTGTGCTGAGTTTTCTCTGCCCCTGCTCGAAGTTCGCGCGGTCTCCAATCTGGTGGAAGATCGGGACTTGAAGCGCTGGAAGATGGCGGAAGCTTGTTCCACGGTGGCCGGGGCGGCAGCGTTGCTAGTCCGGGAAATAGGGGGGAGAGGATGAAACCATTAACAAGACCCGTGACCATCGGCTATTCGCCCTGTCCTAATGATACCTTTATCTTTTATGCGTTGACGCACGGCAAGATCGATCTGCCGGGAGTCGAGTTTGTTGATCCGCTGCTGGAAGACGTGGAAACCCTTAATGGCTGGGCTCTAGAGCACAGGCTGGATGTGAGCAAACTCTCTTTCCATGCCTTGGGGCATGTGCTTGATGAATATTGTGTCTTATCGTCAGGCAGCGCCCTGGGGCGCAGTTGCGGGCCCTTGCTGGTGGCACGACGCCCCCTTGATCTGAGCAGTCCGTCCCGTTGTAAAATCGCTATTCCCGGGCGCCTGACCACCGCGGCCCTCCTTTTCCGTCTCTTTCTGCCAGGCTGTCTGGAGCTGGTGGAGATGCGTTTTGATACCATTATGAATGCGGTGCAGCAGGGAGAGGTGGACGCCGGGGTTATTATCCATGAGAGTCGCTTCACCTATCAGCAGATGGGACTGGTCTGCCTTCAGGATCTTGGTCAGTGGTGGGAACAGACAACGGGCTATCCCATTCCCCTGGGCTGTATAGCCGCCCGGCGCTCCCTGGGTCGGGAACAGATTGCCGCGATTGATCAGACTATTCGAGCCTCTATTGATTGGGCCTCTGCCCATCCTGAACAGTGTCTGCCCTATATTAGAGAGCATGCTCAGGAGTTGGAAGACAGGGTTGTGCAGGATCATATCGGACTCTATGTCAATGATTTTTCCCGGGAGCTGGGGGTGGAAGGGATGGATGCCATTGCTGCTTTTTTGGAACGGGGAAGGTCTGCCGGTATTTTACCGTACTCTTGTCAAGATCTGCAGTGTGGGTCGGAGTGAAAGGAAAAGAATGAAGGCAATGAAAGGGCAAGATTTTAAGAAGAAAAGCAGTCAGGTTTTTGCGCGTCCAGCAACACGGCAGCCGATCCTTGGGATCTGTGGTCTCTCTGGAACCGGCAAGACCACGCTCATTGAGGTCCTTTTGCCGGAACTTGTGCAGCGCGGGTTACGGGTGGCCGTGGTCAAACATGATTGTCGTGATCTGGTGGTGGATGTGCCCGGCAAGGACAGCGACCGTCTCTATCGGGCCGGGGCGGATGTCTTTCTGCTGGGCAGTGAGGAGTTTGTCCGCCTGCATGGAGATACTGGGAGCAGTTTCGGGTTTCAGCTTGATCAGCTCGCCCGTCAGTATGATTTGGTGCTGGTTGAGGGACATGGCCAAACACCAGTCCCGAAGGTCTGGCTCCTGGCTGATGATGAGACCGGGCCGCCGGGTATGGATGCCGGGGCTGATGGGAATGCTGTACTCAAAGTCTTCTCACGAGGTGAGGCCAGGACGGTGCAGGTTCTTGACTTTCTTCTTCATTGGCTGCAGGAGATCTGGCTTCAGGCACCTCTCTGGGCCTGTGTTTTGATTGGTGGCCGCAGTTCCAGGATGGGACGGCCAAAACATCTGCTTGAAAAGGAAGCATCTAGCACCGCCACCACCTGGCTGGAACATACGGTTGCTCTGCTTCAACCTCTGATTGGTGACAATATTGCCCTTTCGGGCGCAGGATTTGTACCTGAATGTCTGGCGCATCTGCCCCGGCTCCCCGATATACCGGAGGCCCGCGGTCCTTTGACTGGAATTCTTGCTGCTATGCGCTGGCAGCCTGTGGTCTCCTGGCTGCTGATTGCCTGTGATATGCCGGATATCAATACTGAGGCTTTGACCTGGCTGCTTTCCCGTCGCCAGCCGGGATGCTGGGGGACAGTGCCCTGCCTCCATGAAGACGGCTACGTGGAGCCGCTGCTGGCCCATTATGATTACCGCTGTGCCCCTCTTTTTGAACAGCTCCTTGCTTCCGGTTCTCTGCGCATTGGCCAGATCGCCCGGCAAAGCAAGATCGAGACCCCCCTCATTCCTTTGCCACTCAGATCATCCTGGCATAATATCAATACCCCTCAGGAGCTGGCAAGATCGCGAGAAGCCAGAGCCGAGGCTGGTCTTCGCTAAGGGAGTAGTGCTTTACAAGGGGCTTCCCGATATTTTCCTGATAAAAAGATTAGAAAAAATTTCGGAATAGTCTCTTTTCCCTCAAGGGAGAGGGCCAAGGTGAGGGGGAAAACCCTGATTTTAAGCTCCTGCTGTCCCCCTCATCCGGTCTTCGGCCCCCTTCTCCCTTGAGGGGAAGGATTAGACTGAAAATACGAGTTAAACATGTTTTTTTTTTTTAGTATTGTCCCGTTGAAAAATGTCTTTGTGTTATTAAGCATTTTTCTTCAGGGCATCGTGTACTGTTTTCAGCAGTTTGTCCATGGACAAGGGTTTCTCGAGAAAGGGTAGGCCAAGTGCCTTGACCTTGGGCCAATGGGTATCCAGGTCCGCATAGCCGCTACAGAGGATGATTGCCAGTGAGGGCTGAAGTGCACGGATCTTTTCAGCCAGATCAACGCCGCTCATGTTCGGTAGAATCACATCGCTGAACACCATGTCATCTGAGGCGCGGGAAACCCTAACTAAGAGGTAATCTCCCAATGCGAGTTTTTGCCGTGCATCACCTCGTAGCAGTGTTTTCCGATCAACTCCTCTGGCTTTTTGTGGAGGAAACCGGCCAGAGCCTTGTTGACCTTCACTATGCGGAAATAATCTTTATCGAGCACGGAAACAAGATCGGTTATGGCGTCAAAGGTATTGCGCCAGTTATCTTCTGACACCCCGAAATCCTCGGGGGACTGTGCTTTGTTATTATTTGTAAATGATAGCATTATCTTCCTTTTTCTATTTTCTTTCGGTTTAACTATCTGATCCAGAAAGAGTGGGCCGATGGAAGCTGGGGGCAGGACGTCGGTAAAGCGTGCCCGGCAAAAGAGGGAGTTGTATGTATGCGTCTCTATGCCTATTGGCGACTTATTCTGGCTGACTAGAGGATAATTTTAGTCCTTTTTTTTAATCATATGAAATGGATGCGCCTCTTGTCCAATAAAAAAATAGGGCAGAATGTTTTTGTGTGCATTGTCTAAATACATCAAAATTCCCCCTAACCCTTTTTTCAAAGGGGATGACTCTTTGCTTATCCCTACTGATTTCGTACGTTCGCGTATCCGAATTTTACAGGAGGCTCAGGAAACGTTCCTTTTTTTGAAAAATAAATATACAATATCCTACCAGGGGCTGTTCAAAACAGGTGCTCGGAGGGGGAGTAAAACATGAACGCAAGGATGTCATTTGTGGATAAGATAATGAGTTGGGTGAAAGACAGGGACCCTGAACAATACGAGTTTCATCAGGCAGTGGAGGGGGTGCTTGATACGATCGGGCCGGTGTTGGAACGCAATCCTGGATATCGTCGGCTGGCGGTGGTTGAGCGGATCATTGAGCCGGAGCGGGTTATCTCATTCCGGGTACCTTGGATGGATGATGGCGACCCAGGTACAGGTGAATCGTGGTTACCGGGTGCAAATGAACAGCGCCCTTGGCTTGTACAAGGGGGGGGGGCTTCGTTTTCATCCTTCTGTTAATTTGGATATTATAAAATTCCTGGCCTTTGAACAGGTGTTCAAGAATGCGTTGATTCCTTTGTCTTTAGGTTGCGGAAAAAGGGGAGCTGATTTTGATCCTAAGGGGAGATCTGATGGAGAAATTATGCGATTCTGTCAGGCCTTTATGGTAGAGCTGTATCGGCTATCGGGCCTTATAGAGATGTTCAGGCTGGCGATATAGGTGTTGGGAAGAAGGAAATAGGCTATCTCTTCGGGATGTATAAAAAACTGGGAAATGAGTTTACAGGGGCTTTTACGGGTAAAGGCCTGCTATGGGGCGGCAGATGTGGCTCTGTTTGCTGCTGAGAAGCTTCTGGAGCTTGGGGGCCGGGTGTTGACCCTTTCTGATTCAACAGGTTTTATTTATGATGAGCAGGGGCTTAATTTAGACAAAATGGTCTTTGTCAAGGAACTGAAAAATATTCGGAGGGGGCGATCGGCTGAATATTGAGAGCGCTATCCTGGCACTGTTTATGTACCTTGCGGTCCACTGTTGGATCATAACCCCTTGTGGAGTTTTCCGGCAGATTGTGCCTTCCCCTGTGCTACCCAGAATGAGATAAACGGCAAGGATGCGGCCCCGCTCCTTGCAAGTGGTGTGGATCTGGTGTGTGAAGGTGCTAGTATGCCGTCTACACCTGAAGCCGTTGAACTTTTTCTTGAACACAAGATTTTATATGGTTCAGGGAAGGCGGCAAATGCTGGCGGGGTCGCAGTGTCCGGTCTGGAGATGGTCCAAAATTCCACGCATCTCTCCTGGTCCAGAGAAGAGGTTGATGCCAAGCTTAAAGTGATTATGAAATTTATTCATCGGAGCTGTCTTGATACGGCTTATGAATATGGCATGCCGGAGAATTATGTTGCCGGCGCCAATATTTCCGGATTCATCGAGGTGGCCCGTGCCATGGTGGAACAGGGACTGGTATAGGGCAGGATTTAACGGCCTTTAAGCTTATTATGACTCAATACGATCAACAATGTGCCTTTGAATTTGCGGAACTGCAGGTCCGTTTCGATGAATATTTTGTCGAGATGGCAGTGGAGTGCCCCTATCATCTGCCCCATACTGCGGTTTTTTATCAAGCCTTGTTTGCTCCTGTCCCGGAGCGGATTATGGAGTTGTTTCTGGCCTCCGGCTATCGCCGAAACGGAAATTGCCTCTATGCTATGCGTTGTACTGCATGTTCCGCCTGTGTCCCTATTCGTCTGCATCCGCAGGAACTGCAACTCAATCGAAATCAGCGCCGGGTAATGAAAAAAAATCAGGATCTGGATATCGAGTTCGGGCCGGTTCAGTTGAGTCCCGAGAATCTGATCTTGTGTCAGAAGTTCCTTTCCAGTCGCTATCCGCATAAAAATAATCAGGCTGAGAGCTATTATTCCGGTTTTTTCCTGACTTCCATTGTCTCCTCTATGGAAATTCGATATCGATTGGATGGCAGGCTCGTGGGGTGTGCAATCGTTGATGTGGGTAAAAACTGGATGAACGCTGTCTATTTTTATTTTGACCCTGACGAGGCCGGCCGGAGTCTGGGCACCTTTAATATCCTGACCATGGCGGAGCTCTGCCTCAAGCAAGAGATTCATTATCTGTATCTTGGTTATTATATTCAGTCAGTGGCGGCTATGAATTACAAAAGCCGTTTTAATCCCCACTATCTCTATCTTGATGGAAAGTGGCAACAGGTGGAGAGGGATAACAAATAATGCGGGAGGGGCTTCTGATGCATGAGGCACAATTGTACAGCCAGGGCAGTGATAGTGAGGTGATCTGTGAGCTCTGCGCCCATCAATGCCGGATCAAGGATGGACATCGGGGTATCTGCGGGGTGCGCGAGAACAGAAATGGGGTTCTTTTCAGTCTTGTTTATGGGCGTTTGGTGGCCGAGCATGTGGACCCGGTGGAGAAAAAACCCCTCTATCATTTTCTGCCTGGAAGCCGTTCTTATTCTATTTCCACTGTTGGCTGCAATTTTCATTGCCGCCATTGTCAGAATTATTCTATCTCCCAGCCGGGTAAATTTGCTGCGGATGCACCCCCTGGAATCCTGCGATCACCTGAATATGTAGTGGCCGAGGCCGTGCGCAGTGGTTGCCAATCGATCAGTTATACCTATGTGGAGCCGACGATTTTTTTCGAGTTTGCCTATGATTGCTCTGTGCTGGCCCGGGAGCAGGGGCTGAAGAATGTCTTTGTCTCCAATGGCTATATGAGCGAGCAAACAACCCGGAAACTGGCGCCGGTACTCGATGCCATTAATATTGACATCAAGGCCTTCACTGATGATTTTTACCGAAAGATATGTGGCGCTCATCTACAACCTGTGCTCGATACGGTGCGGCTTATGCATGAGCTTGGGGTGTGGGTGGAGATTACCACCCTGCTCATTCCAGGGCTCAATGACAGCGATGCAGAGCTGACGGAGATCGCTGAGTTTATAGTTTCCCTTGACCCCTTCATTCCCTGGCATGTGACGGCTTTTTATCCCACCTATAAGTTGACGGATAGACCAGCCACGTCGGTGTATTCTCTACAGAAGGCCAGAAAGATCGGACTGGCGGCAGGACTTAAGTTTGTTTATGAGGGGAATGTTCCTGGTTCAGGGGGAGAAAATAGTTTGTGTCCGACCTGCCAGGCCCGGTTGATCAGTCGTTTCGGGTATGCTATTCAGGAGAACAGGCTGGTTCATGGATGCTGCCCGCAATGCGGAGAACAGATTGCTGGAGTCTGGTGATAAAGAGAAGAAAGCTATTGGCGGAGTGAATTCTGATCTCGCGCAGAGGCGTTGAGAAGGACAAGAAGAGATTTTCTCTGCGCTTCTGCGCGAGAAATATTATCGAATAACTATTTGTCCGGAATGGCTATGTTTTATCTTTCCTTCTTCTTTGAAAAAAGCATGTAAAATTTCCCTGGGGTTGGTAGCTCAAATTCCATCCGTTTCTCGGGGATGGTCGGATGGTTGAAGGAGAGGTAATAAGCGTGGAGGGCCATCCGGCGCAGTGGATTGGTCTTGGCTCCATATTTTTTGTCCCCGGCAATGGGGTAACCATGGTCAGCCATGTGGACGCGGATCTGGTTCTTGCGTCCGGTGAGCAGGGTGATGTCGAGCCAGGCATAGGCGTCACTTTCTTTGATCACCTTGTAATTGGTCCTGGCCTCTTTTCCCTCCTCGCTTGTGCCTCTGACGGAATAGACCCGCAGGGCCTTTGATTCGGAGAGTGTGCTTGCAATCTGACCCTCTTTTTCTCTGGGAATCCCTTCCACAATGGCAGTGTACCGCTTGTCAGCATGCTCCCAGTTATCCTGAAGGATCTGTTTTACCATCTCGTTTTTGGCAAAAACCAGCAGGCCGGAGGTCCCCTGATCCAGTCGGTGGACGATGAAGATCCGTGATTTCGTTGATTTTGACCGCTCCTTGAGATAGGTGCTGAGCAGGTAATAAGCGGTTTTTCTTTTTTCCTTTTCAGTGGCAATAGTCAACAGTCCCGCCGGTTTGTCGATGACGATGATGGCCTCGTCTTCGTAGATTATCGAAAGTCCCGGGCACGTCTTGGCCTGCTCGCGCATTTCCTGTTCTGATCGAACACAGACCAATTCTCCTGCCAATACAAGTTGGTCAACACGTGTCGCCTCTTTGTCGCCTATGGCAACAGCCCCATGTTTTACGAGTTGCTTGGCCTTTGTCTTGGAGTAGCCGGAATCAGTGAGAAGGGTCAGCAGGTCTGATTCATTCCTGGTCAGGATCTTTTTCATGAATGGGTTTGTCTCTCTGGGCGGGAACCATCTTTTTGATCTCTGAAGCGAATGGTGAGTCCTTTCAGGAAGCTTCTGAGAAACTGATTACCACATTCCTTGTAATTTTTATGGCCTTCTTTTCTGAATAAGGCACTCAGTTTGGCCTTGGTGATAGTGGCGTGGGCCAATCCCAGGATCTCAAGCAGGGCATCTTCTTTCAGCTCCAGGGCGATACGCAGTTTTTTCAGGATGATATTGTTGGTGATGGGTGATGCACTATGTTCTTGATCGGTCTTGTCTTCTTTCTGGCCTCTTTTATGAATAATAAGACCATCGAGAAAAGCATTCATGGCCGGATCACTGCATGCAAGATAGCCTTCCTCCTCTTCCTTTTTCAAGAAGGCAGTAACTGAAGCCTTTTCCAGTTTGTGTCCTCCGAGTCTGCATATCTCCACGATTGTTGCATCGTGGAGGTCAAGAGCGTATCTGATCCTGCGGAGGATGTCATTGTTGGTCATTGGGTATTCCTGATGAGTCCTGGTGGGTTATTCGTCTTTGAGATCAGAGCTGTCTGAGGTGTTATTTGTGGGCTTCAGCGGGAGCTGGATGAGTCTCTGTTGCTTCTTCTGAGAGCGGCTCACTGTCCTCTTTCTGGATGGTGGCTCTCATGTCGGTTACGGCCTTTTTAGCGGTATCGAGGCCATCAGGAAATGAGCCATGACCAAATCACAGCCTGCAAGGCAGCATTCTTTTGCTTCCTTGTCCAGCAATACAGTAACTGATGATTTTCCAGGTCGTGTCCTCCGAGCCTGCGTATTTCCAGATTGTTCCGTCGTCTACGTCAAGCGCCTAAGAATCATGCGGGAAATATCATTGTTGGTCATGGGTCATTCCTGATGGATCCTGGTCGGTAGCCCTTTTTTTTAATAAGTGCTACTTGACCAGTTATTTTTGGGTCTCAGCGGGTGCTGGCACTTCGTGAGTCTCGGTTGTTTTAGTTTCAGTTGTTTTTTCCATGACCTGCTCACCCTTATTCTCGGCAGGGGCCGTGGTGGTGCTGGATTCCATCGTCTTGGTTGTGGACTCTGTCGCTGGTTGCTTAGGCTCTTCGCTCTTGCATCCGAACAACATCAAACTGGCGAGCATGGCGGCGATTGCAAAAAAATTTTTCATTTTTTTTTCCTCTTGTTCATTGTTGATAGTGGTGATGAGATGATACTGGAACGTGGTCATTTGTCCCTGTAGCTCCGCTCATCGGTAGAATTGCTATAATAACATATAACATATCTTTCGACATGGATACTACCTATTTTGATCTTCCTGGAAGTTCAGAGGAAGCACCTGACTGGCCGCTTCAATGGCGCGTCGGCTTTGCCGGCCGCCTTCAGTGTTGGAAGCATTTGTGCCCAGAATGGCCTTGACGATAGCGCCTTTATTCAATTTTTCGGCTGGCAGGGTTGGAAAGATGGATTGGTTTTTACTCTCGATGTGGATGATGCCTGCGGCAAACAGTTGCTCAAGTGTCGATGCCAGGAGTGATGGCATGTGTCCAGAGCAGAGCTCAGGGAGCATTTTGACTGTCAGTCGTTGCTGTTTGTCAAAAAACAAAAAGACCTGATTGGTGATATCAAAGGCCGCGCTTAGTTGTTGAGCAGGTGTTGGTACTATTGCCAGCAGTTGATAGCTGTGATGTGTCTGGCAGGCAAAGGCCACCTGGGCTCCAGTGAGGATAAAAATCCAGCCAAGGTATAACCAGATCAGGAACAGGGGAAGTGTGGCAAAGGAACCATAAATGGCATTGTAGTTGGAGACGCCAATCTGCAGGCTGATGTAGATATTCTGGGTGATGAACCAGAGAGAACCGGCCAGGAGAGCTCCAATGAATGCCGGCAGTGAGCGGACTCTTGTATTGGGAAAGATCATGTAGCTGATCGATAAGGCCAGGGTGATGAATAAAATTGGCAGCAGGAGAAAAATACTTTGCAACCGGATTACTGGTAGAAATGGTTCGATTCTGGCCAGCAATGTTGGACTTTTAATAACAGTGGTGGCCGCAAAGCCAATATTAATGGCAACCGGCATGAGGACAAGTACGGCCAGATAATCAGTGACCTTACGCAACGCCGAGCGGCCGGATTGCACTTGCCAGATGGTGTTCATTGCCTTTTCAATGGTGTCAAAGACTATGATGATGGTGATCAGCATGATAAGAACACCGATGGAACCCAGGGTGGTAAAATCCGTTTTGTCAACATAGTCAAAAAGTTTATCCGCAGCCGATCGGATATGAGCGGTCAGAGTTGTGCTGGTGTTGTCTTTGTTAGCGGTTTCTGTGGCAGTTGTTCCATCAAACTGGGAGGGGGCAGGTTCCGTGGTGTTTGAGCTTTGTTCAAGGGCTTCGATGTAGCCATACACAACCTGTTGCAGCTGATTGTCGCCACCTAGCCCTTTGATCAGGGCGGTGCTCATGGCCAGCATGGGTACCAGGGAGAGGAGAATGGTATAGGTGAGGGCGCTGGCGCGCAGTGAAAGTTCATTCTTGCGAAATTCTCTGGCTGTAATCAGGAGTATCCGGACGAAGGTGTGGAGTGCCTGTTTCAGGCCGGAAAATGTGGAACTCTGCTGGTTCGCCCAGGTCAGAATCCGGTTGCTTAGCGACATGTTGCTTTGGCTATGAGTGGTCATTGTCTCTTGTGGTGCTACCCTGACGATATCAATGATTCCCGTAAAGTCTTTCTTCAAGAATTTTGAAGACGATTTCACGCTTGATTGGCTTGCTTATATAATCATTCATGCCGGCTTCAAGACATTTTTCCCGGTCACCTTTCATGGCATTGGCTGTCATGGCCACAATGGGAATATCGGTAAAGCCTTTTTCCCGGATCTGGCGGGTAGCTTCAAAGCCATCCATCTCAGGCATCTGGATATCCATGAGGATGAGGTCATACCGGTCCGAATTCCGGGTAAAGGCTTCAACTGCCAAGCGGCCATTGGAGACGACCTGAACCGTATATCCCGCCTTGCTGAGCATCATGGTTGCCAACTTCTGGTTGACCAGATTGTCTTCTGCCAAGAGGATTCTACTTGAGTGTTTCATCTCCTCGCGAATTGAATATTGGGTGACGAGTTCTTTTTCTTCCTTGGGGATGCTGTTGTCTTCCGAACTGCTCAAGATCTTCGCCAAGGTCTTGAGCAGCATGGCACGCCGCGTTGGTTTGGTGAGAAAGGCGTTAAAGCCGGCATCACGGCAGCGGCTGGCGATTTTTTCGGTGCTGGAGGTGTATGCAAGGAGAGGGATGTTGTGACTTTTTGTATCTGTCTTGCGGATCTTTATGGCAAGGTCAAATCCTGAGATAACCGGGAGCTGCAGGTCAAGGATAGCGGCGTCAAAGGGGCTGTTGTTCAAGTCTGCTGCAATCAGGGTGGGTATGGTCTGGGTTTCATCCATGATTGCAGTGATCTGGATACCATACTGTTGGAAGATCTTGAGCAGGATGTCAATGTTCGTTCTGTTGTCATCGACAAGGAGTATACGTGCATTTTTCAGGGTGCTGATATCCGCAGTTTTTGGTTTAGATCGTTCGGATTTTTTCATGGTGGCAGTAAAATGGAAGATGGATCCCTTGCCAGGGGTACTTTCCGCCCAGACCTTTCCTTGCATTAACTGTGCTATTTTCCTACATATTGACAGACCAAGGCCGGTTCCGCCATATTTTCTGGTAGTTGAACCATCAGCCTGTTTGAAGGCCTCAAAAATGGTGTCTGTCTTGGAAGGATCAATGCCAATGCCGGTATCCCGGATCTTACTATGGAGAATAATCGTATCTTCTGTTTCTTCTTCAACCTCTATGGAGAGTTCCAGCTCTCCTTTTTCTGTGAATTTGACGGAATTACCCAGGAGGTTGATCAAGACCTGGCGAAATTTGCCAGGGTCTCCTATAACATTTGCCGGTAATCGCTCGTCAATACGGCACAGCATCTCAATGGGCTTGCCTGCGATCTTGGGCTGTACCATATTGCAAACATCATGTGCTGTTATTTCCGGGTCAAAATCAATGGCTTCGATTTCCATATGCCCGGCCTCAACCTTGGAGAAATCGAGGATATTATTGATGAGAGCAAGAAGGGCTTCACCGCTACGTTTAATGGTAAGAGCGCTGTCTTTTTGTTCTTCGTCAAGTTCAGAGGTCAACAGCATGTCGGTGAAGCCGATGATGCCGTTCATGGGGGTTCTGATCTCATGGCTCATGGAGGCAAGAAACTCACTCTTGGAAATATTGGCAGCCTCGGCCGCTGCCGTGGCTTCACGTAACTGTTTGGTCTGGATCTCGATTTCGGATTGTAATGTTTTGGAATAATTATCTTGTTGCTCCTTGATAGTTTGATAACTTTTTTCGTTTTCCTCAAGGATGGTCTGGTATTTTTTTTCCAGGACTGAAAATTTACGGTCGAACTGTTTTTTTTGAATATCAAGATGTTGTAGTGTCTTCTTCTGTTCCTGCCGGCATCGGAACAAGGTCAGGCAAAGCTTGACGGTCCTGCAGATATTTGACAATGGTGTTTCATGGCAGCCAGCATCACAGCTGAAGAGCAGTGTGGCTTTGAGATCGGGTAAGGCGAGGGCGTGATAGGAGGCAGTGCTTGTGGTCCATAAAGGCTGAATGGCCAGTCCCGTTTTTATCTGGGTGGCAAGCTCCTCCATGATCTGTGGGGGCGGAAACAGAGAGGGCAGACCTGCACTCTGCAGTTTCCCTTCATGATCAATACAGAGGTAAAAATGATCTTTGTCAGTGTCAGCCAAGAGGTCAAGAAAATCTTTGATCTCGGGAGTAAAGGTTGCTATCTGGTTAAAAACTGCAAAACTTTTATCCATACTTGGGTTCCTGCACGGTGTGCCAAATAACCTTATTTTTTTGCGACCTTTAAGTCTCGTAAATCTCCTGGGCCTTAGCTATCTCTTCCGGTAAATCGTTAATCAGCACCTTGTATTCGGCCATGTTTTCCTGAAGGTGGAGCACCAGTGGCGGAGAAAGGGGGGATGTAATATCGGGCAGGGAGCTGTAACCCATTTGCCCTGTAATATACTGGGCGATTTGGAGGATGCTGGTCAAGCTGCTGGGGGTGGCATTGTCAAACGGGGTGTGATGATCGCGGATGGCCTCCTGGATGCTGGAAGACATTCCCCAGTCCTGAGAGAGAAGAAAGCCGATTTCACAGTGATCGGTTCCGAGGAAATGTCGTTCATGTTCAATGAGTGAGTCTGTAGGTTTGCAGGCCTCACAGGCAGCAAGAAAATCATCTGTGGCGATCTGCTCCTCAATTATCTTGCCAAAATCATGAAGGATACCACACAGATAGGCGTCGTCGCCGTTGATGCCAAAGATCCTTTCGGCAAGAATCTTGCTGCAGGTGCTGACAACGGCGCAGTGCAGCCAGAGACGTTTCCTTGAGAAAATTCCGGCGCTGACCTTCTCTTTGAAGATATTTTGCAGGGCATCGGTGACGGCCATGCTGCGAAGATTGCGCATTCCCAGAAAGGCCACGGCTCTGCCGATGGAGGTTACCGGTTGTGACACCCCGTAGAAGGCACTGTTGACAAGATGGAGCAGGCGTGCCACCAAGGTGGGGTCCATCTTGATAATGTCTTCAAAGTCTTTCATGGTTGTGTTGTCATTGGCGATCATTCGTGAAAGCTCGGTGACAACGTACGGCAGTGTTTTTACGTTTTTGAATTTTTGAACAAATTGTTCGGCGCTAAGCATGTTGGTCCTGTGGATGAAAATCTGAGTCTGTTGATGCATGGTTTCTTCGATCCAACTCTGTGTCATACTGAGGGCCTGTCCGCAAATGACCTAAATATATTACATCTATCTTTAGGTCATCTTTGGTTGCGATTCAATCACAAAATCCTCAACGTAGCCCTGCTTCGTCAGCGGTTTTGCTCAATCGCCGCAAACCAATCTGGCCCAAATCTGAGCGCAATCTTCTCGAAGTTATTTATGGACTGGCCCTTAAAAAAGAATTCATGGCTTATTTTTTACATTCCTGGGGCTCGTTGAATGATGATTACGCCATTTCGCTGAATGAAAGTCTTTGCTGCTTAATAGGCTGATTCCTTTAGTCGATGATGACTTCTTTCTTGGCAATAGCCTCCGCCTTGACCCGATCAAGAAGTTCTGCCAGAACAGGTTTGATGTGTTCGCGAATGTCTCCTGCGACGATGAGAAAGAGAAGGTCTTCTCCTGGCTGAAACTCTCCGCTTTTGGCCTCAATAACAATATCAAAGATGCCATCCCGTTGGAGAAATTCCTGGCGAAGGGCCTCTATTTTGTTGAGATCAGGGGTAACTTCCAGCGCTTTGACTTTGCTCTTATCCTTTCTGGACCAATTCCGTACCACGCCGTTGTGGATAAGGATCATCCCTACATTGTCCTGGAAGCCAGGTTGTTTTTTCATTTCAGCAATTCTTTTTGAGATATCCATGGACGGCTCCTTATGTTGAAGTAAATGGATTGTTAGGTGTGGTTTGGAAAGAGATTTATTGTAAGTAAATGCGATTTTTCATGAGATTCTGGTTTGCTTTTATTGTCAGGGGCCGTTTTGTGTGGTTTTGGGCCGTGGCTGGAAGTTTCAGTTGATATCCCCGGGGGAGTCGTTGTTTTCCCTGAAAGGCTGAGGCCTTGATGGCGGGATTAAGAGCCTTGAGAGTGTTGATATTGACTTTGTAATTGCGACTGATGGTAATTGCTGACGCATGATTTTTGAGGCGGACGGTGGTTGTTGTTATAGGTTTATGGCGACGCAAGGACGGATCTTGTTCAATCTTTTGAGCGACCTTGAGGGCGGCGAGAAATTCCGGATAAAAATTACGGGAGGCAAATTTGAAATACCCCTCCTGATATCCCCGAAAGATCTTTTCATAGGAACCATGGCTTTTTTTTGCCCGCATCATTCCTGATGTTCCGTAATTGTATGCAGTAAGGGCCAGGGGCCAACTATCAAGAAGTGAATGATTTTTTTTTAAAAATTTTGCAGCGGCGTGACTTGCAATAATTGGATCCTGGCGTTCATCAATGAGATTGTCGATGCGCATATAGGTCTTTCCTGTTGACCGGGTGAACTGCCAGAGGCCGGAGGCCCCGACTTTGCTGTAGGCGTCAGGATTAAAGGATGACTCCACGTGGGGCAGGTAGGCGAGTTCCTCGGGGAGATTGTATGAACGGAATATCCTTCTGATCTCTGGTAAATAGGCGCCAGATCTTATAACCCCTTCCCTGAATCGTTCTTTCTGGCCAATCTGTGCACGGATGGACTCGCTCGCCGTGAGAAGTTGTGATTTTCTGGCGCCTTTATACATGGCGGCTATGCGATGCTCTTCCTTGGAACGGGGAGGATTTCCTTTTGCAAGATGGGTCAGTATTGCGGAATATCTCATCTTTACTGTTTCTAGGATGGGTTTGTTGAGTTGGGCGGCGCCAGGCAGCAAATAATCAATAATGGGGATCACAGCATAAATTTTTGTCAGATCGTATTTGTCATGGATAACGGCCTCACTGGTGGAGTATGTTGAATAAATTTTCTCCCAGAAATTAACATTGGCTTGGATGGCTGGAACTATGGGGAAATTTCTGTTGTTGGCACTCGCGGCCAGACTGTCAACAGGGCCTGTAAGAGAGAGAAGCAACATGGCGGCAATTAAGAAGGGCGCTTGAAACTTTGAGGTGCAGGCATGTCGGATGTGGACAAAAGTATCTGAATTGGCTGATTTCATGTTGTTAAAGTAAAAAGTAAAATTTAAAATTTTCACCCGTTCCTGCAACTGATGTGGCAGTCGTGCCGTTTGAACGAACTAGGGGAATTTCACCTCTATTTAATCATAAGGAGGAGATGATGTACACTCCAATATTGGCAACACTTGGTTTTATTCTTTCTCAAGATGAAAAAAAAACATTAATGATTCACCGAAATAAACGGCTCGGTGATCCCCATTATGGGAAATATAATGGTCTTGGCGGCAAGATGGAACGGCAGGAGGATATTTTTTCTTGTCTCAAACGTGAGGTCTATGAGGAGTCTGGCCTTTTGTGTGAGGATGCCACTTTGCGAGGAACTGTAAATTGGGCTGGTTTCGGTAGTAAGGGTGAAGACTGGTTTGGTTTTATTTATCGAATAGATCGTTTCAGCGGGGAGCTCCAGGCGTCGAACGAGGAAGGTGATTTGCAATGGTGCCGATTGAATGAGTTGCATCTGTTGCCAATGTGGGAGGGAGATAAATATTTTCTCGATATGGTCTTTGATGATGATCCCCGGATATTCTATGGCTGTATGCCTTACCGTGATGGACGTCCATTGAGCTGGCATTATTCCAGAGGTTAAAAGTATTATGATTTATGGCTGGGCTATGCTATTCTGGTGACGATATTGTCTTGCGGCAATAGCTTAATGCTTGCAGAGAATAAAGGGCGTGGGTATATTGAAAAATATGAAATAGGTGTGCATTTATTATAATAAATACAGGAGTAAATGATATGATGCAGGATAGTGAGTTAGGGCGTCTCGAAAATTTTGTTTCCAAACTGCTGGACAGATTTAACGCCTTACAGGCCGAGAAAAAGAGAATTGATGAGCTATTGTTGCAACGGGAAGAGACAATTACAGCGTTGCAGGATGAGTTGGCCTCTCTCAAAGATGAAAGAGGGGAGATCAGCAACAGGGTGTCTGGCCTTCTAGATCGTATTGAAGAATGGGAGGCGGGCGATACTGAGAGTGGAGATGCCGGCAAGACCAGTCGTAATGCTGAAGGCGGTGTACAGGGAAGTCTTTTTTAAGATGTTTTTTTGAGACATACCTATTGAGAAGAATAATATGCAAATCCTGACAGTCACGGGGGAATGACTTGGAAAGGCTTGTTCGGTTTCAGCTTTTAGGTCAGGAGTATACTTTTTATACCGGAGCTCCAGAGAGTGAGGTGGCAGATATCCTTGATCTGGTGAAGGAACTGGTTGAGGAAAATATGTCTGGAAGTGCCGGAACGATACCAGTGAGTAAGGTGGCTGTGTTAGTGAGTTTGAATATAGCATCAAAGTATTTTGAGCTAAAGTCTAAATTTGATATATATAGAGCAGACACAGAACAGAGGATAAGCAGCTTGACAAAGCAGATTGATTCTGGGTTGTCTCCAGAAAAAGGAGAGGAGTGTTGATAATTCTCTTTTGTTTGCTTAAAATTCTGCTATAGTTGGTTAAGATGTTAATCGGTTTGTATTGTGGTTCCTGTTTTTTAGCATGAAATGTTTTGAAATTCTGTTTCCCTGCCCTGTTGGTGATCTTCAGAATGTTGAGCCAACTCTCACAAAAAGGGTACCTCCTCTGTTTTCAAAAAGAAGATTGCTCAGCAATCTTCCGGATGAGACTATGAGTTTGCCCACCTATTTAATAGGTTTAATCATCCTGTAGACACGGCAGGGTGGGGATTTTTTTATTCTCGGAATAATGCATGTTATTTCGATTTTTATATCCAGGGCGCTTCAGGAAAGAACTTGTTGGGTCATTGTAGGTGGTGGCCAATACAGACTGAGGCGAGTTGACTGGAATTCATCAGCAAAATTATTGATTGCAGATGGAATGACACTGAGCAAGATTACGAAATTCGGGAAGAAAAACTGTGTTTATATTCTCAGTCACTGCTGTACAGGGAGTGAGCTTTTTAGCAAAACCCCCTGAGCTGTGGACTGGTTTCATATGGTAAGATTTAGTCTTCATCTCCCCTGATTCAGGGTGTTTCCGACAGGCGTTGCGTGATTCAGGTACGACTGTGATTGTCTGGATATTAAATTCTGTGATACTCTTACAGAGTTGACAGCTATTGGTCTCTGGATCTTTGTTACTGCTTGGATCGCCCCTCTCTCGTTTTTTTGTTTCTCTTCTGTGGTACGGTACTTGTATCGTCCGCTGTCATGTTCCTTTCCTGCTTAATCAGATATTGCCTACCAGGATTAGAGTGCTATGGAGATATTTAATCAGTCGGTTTTGCTGTTGCCCATTGGGTTGCTGCTTGGCATAATAGGCGGTTTTCTTATAAGAAAACGCTTTGTTGAGAACCATCGGGCCAACATAGAAAGTCAGGGCAAGCAGCTTATAGAAAATGCTATTCTTGAAGCGGAGCGCATCAAGAAAGAAGCTGTGCTCCAAAGTAAAGAGGATGCGTATCAGCTGAAGCAGGCCGTTGAAGAGGAAATACGGGCTGACAAGATTGATTTGAAAGATGAGCGACGGCAGCTCAGTGACAAAAAAGAGCAGTTGAAAAGAGAAACAGAGAGTCTGGATAAACGACAGGATGAAATCCAGAAGGGTGAGACCCGACTTCGACAGCAGGAAGATGGCTTGCAGAAAAAAAATGATGAGGCGGAACAACTTGTACTCCGTCAGCGAGATGAACTGGAGAAGATAGCAGGAATCAGTCGGGAGGAGGCAAGAAAATTGCTCATGGATTCAATGGAGAGTGAGGCGCGCATGCATGCCGCTAAAAAACTTGCTCGCATTGAAAATGAGATGAAAATGGAGGCTGATAAAAAAGGGAAGAATATCCTGGCCCTTGCCATTTCCCGTTATGCCGGCGACTATGTTGCTGATAGAACTGTCTCCATGGTTCCTCTGCCTAATGATGAGATGAAAGGCAGGATCATCGGGCGTGAGGGGAGAAATATCCGCGCTATTGAGGCTGCCACCGGTATTGATATCATCATCGACGATACTCCCGAGGCGGTCATCCTTTCCGGTTTTAACCCGGTGCGACGTGAGGTTGCCCGTCTTGCCCTGCTGCAACTTATCAATGACGGTCGTATTCATCCGGCCCGCATCGAAGAGGTGGTTGCCAAGGTCACCAAAGAACTCGAGGTAAGCATGCGGGAGGCTGGAGAGCAGGCCACCTTTGATGTGGGCGCCCATGGGGTCCATGTGGAGTTGATTAATCTCCTTGGCAGGTTGAAATTTCGAACCAGTTATGGGCAGAATGTCCTCCAGCATTCTCTTGAGGTGGCATTCCTCTGTGGCATTATGGCCGCAGAGCTGGGTATTGATGTGAAAATGGCCAAGCGGGCTGGTCTGCTCCATGATATTGGTAAGGCGGTTGATCATGAGGTGGAAGGATCGCATGCGATCATCGGTCGTGATCTCGCCAAGAAATATGGTGAGCCGGAGGAAGTGGTTTACGCCATTGGCGCCCATCATGAGGATCTGCCGCCGCAAAGTGTTCTTGATATCCTGGTACAATCGGCGGATGCCTTGTCCGGTGCCAGACCTGGAGCTCGGAAAGAGATGCTGCAAACCTATGTTAAGCGCCTGGAGGATCTTGAAAATATAGCAAATGCATTTGATGGTGTTGAGAAATCATACGCTATTCAGGCGGGACGTGATTTACGAATCATTGTTGATGCCAAAAAGATTCAGGATGCCGATGCCATTCTTTTGAGTCAGGACATTGCCAAAAACATAGAGGCGCAACTGACCTATCCTGGACAGATACGGGTCACCGTAATCCGAGAGACCAGGGCCGTAGAGTTTGCCAGATAGAAGATAACTGAGCCTGACAGCAGAATTAGGGCTTTTGTAGTATAGATCAACTATTGGAGAAGAGAGCAAATTAACCATGCCTTCCATTGATGAACAGATAAAACTCATTGAGCGGGGAGTCGTTGATTGTATTTCCCGCGAAGAACTTGTTAAAAAACTGGAAAAATCTGTGGCAACCGGGGTTCCACTGCGGGTGAAGGCCGGTTTTGATCCAACGGCTCCTGATCTGCATTTGGGCCATACAGTTTTGCTGCAGAAGCTGAAGCATTTTCAGGATCTTGGCCATGATGTGTACTTTCTGATTGGTGACTTTACTGGTATGATTGGTGATCCCACCGGCAAGTCTGAGACCCGAAAGGCCTTGACCCGTGAGGATGTGGCCAAAAATGCGGAAAGTTATAAAGAGCAGGTCTTCAAAATTCTTGATCCTGAGAAAACCAAGGTTGTTTTTAACAGTCAGTGGCTTGCCGAACTCGACTCCTTTGCCATGATCAGACTTGCCTCTGAACTCACCGTGGCCAGGATGCTGGAGCGGGAAGATTTCAAGGTTCGTTTCCGGGAGGGGACTCCCATCTCCATCCATGAGTTTCTCTATCCACTCATCCAGGGTTATGACTCGGTGGCCATCAAGGCCGATGTGGAACTTGGTGGCACGGACCAGCTTTTCAATCTGCTCATGGGGCGCGATCTCCAGCGCTCTCGGAATCAGGCTCCCCAGGTGGTACTCACCCTTCCCCTTCTTGAGGGTTTGGACGGTGTGAATAAGATGAGTAAGTCTCTGGGGAATTATATCGGAATTACTGAATCGGCCAATGATATCTACGGCAAGATTCTTTCTGTCTCGGATCAGTTGATGTTCCGTTATTATGACTTGCTCAGTGATCTTGGCACGGAAGATGTAACCATCTTAAAGAGAGAAATGGAGAGTGGTGCCCGCCATCCCAAGGATATCAAGAAACAACTAGCCCGGGAATTGACGGCACGTTTTCATTCACAAGAGGCTGCCTTACAGGCAGAGCATAATTTTGAAAAAGTCTTCCAGAAAGGCGGGTTGCCTGATGACATCCTGAAGAGACAGATCACAGCCATTGAAGACATATGGCTACCGCAGCTGCTGGTTGATGTGGAGCTTGTTGCATCCACATCTGATGGACGGCGGATGATCAAGCAGAACGCTGTTTCTCTCGATGGCGAAAAGGTGACAGATGTTAATGCGGTGGTAAAACCCCAAGGTGAGGTCTTGCTGAAAGTGGGTAAGCTGCGTTATTGTAAAGTCTGTTTTCAGTAAAGAATGTTTGAAGTTCAACGCAAAAAAAGGTTTGTAACCTTGCAAGGTTACAAACCTTTTTTTGCGTTAAGTGAACTTGTGTGCTGCTGATCAGTTGATACTTGTCTTCTGCTGGGATGATTTTCCACAATCGCTACAGAGTCCTGTGAATTCAATATGATGGCCAAGGATTTGGTAATGGCAGGCTTTGGCTGCTAGTTCATTGATATCATGTTGTATTGGGATCTTGATGTCATTGACCTTACCGCATTCCATGCAGCGAACATGGTAATGAGGTGTTACCGTTGCATCAAAACGCTTCTGGGTTCCACCTACCTCAAGTTTGAGGATCATTCCTGTCTCAGACATCAGCTCAAGATTTCTATAGACAGTTCCCAAGCCTATGCGAGGAAGACGTTTGCGCACCATGTCATAGACTTCATTGGCGGTTGGGTGTGAGGTAACCTTTAAGAGCTCCTCAAGAATGATCTGTCTTTGGGTTGTTATGCGCATCGGGTTATGTTCTTGCATGTGATATCCTGTTTTGACGGAGATAATTATAAGAGATATTACTAATTAGCAATATATCTCAAGATAAATAAAAAAACAAGAGAGAACTTAGTTGTTTGTGGTAGCTTTATTTTTGGTCTTTTCATTTCAGGATAGGTTATGATTTAACTCACTGCTGTCTCATAAATGATCAATCATAAATGGCCAAGAGAGCCTCTTGTTGTATATGAATTTTGCGAAAAATTTAACCATAACAAGAGTATCCGAGCCATAGCCTAATTTAACACAATCCTTAAAGTGACATATCACTTCACAAAAAAAAAACCGAGCTGCCTATTTGATATGGCAGCCCGGCTAATTCACTTCTGAATCCCGAGGCATTCCGTCCCTGCTTCACAACAGGTTTGGCTTTATTTCATATTGGTGAATGGAAAAATATTGTCACGTTTTCGCTACAGATTTTGATATTATTTACTATATAAAATTTTCTTATTAACAGCAATAAAAAATGAATTTAAATTCATTTTTTATTGCTGTTAATAACGTCTCATATCAATAATAAATGGCCCGGAGAGCCTCTTTTGGTATAATGAGTTTCGTTAAAACATTAACCATAATAAGAGTATCCGAGCCATGTTGTATTATAACACAATCCTTAATCAGATTACTGCAATTATTCCGAGACATGAACTTGATTCCTTGGCTGAACAGCATAACTCGGTTAGAAATTGCTCTGGGAGAATTTATAAGACAGCAGTGGATTTAACTGAGAAAAGGATTGAAGTAGCCAAGGCGGAGAGTAGGAAATCTTTTCTGTAGTTTAAGCAGCCAGGTACGCATACCCATTGGACTCTCAGTGGAGTGGAAGTCCAAGGTTTGCAGATACCACTCGGGATCCATGTTAAGATTGCGTAACTGGATCAAATCAGGGCGATATGTTTCCACAAGATTGGTGAGAGCTTCGAACTCTTCCCTGGAGTCTGTAACCCCAGGCTGGATAAAGTAGTTGAGGGAAACAAAACGATCCGCCTCTTTCATAACTCTGATCGATTTCTTAACATCGGCTAGGGTGAAACCAACAGGTCGATAGTATCGACTGTGGAGGGATTCCTGGGCTGAATTCAGGCTGACCCGTAGACTGTTCAGTCCTGCCTGTGCCAGCCGTTCCACTGCCTGCGGCAGACTGGCGTTGGAATTAAGATTGATGGTCCCGTGTTCGGTTTTCCTGCGGATGAGGTGAATAGCCTCCTCGATAACCGGGGCCTGAAGCAGAGGTTCTCCTTCACAGCCCTGGCCAAAGCTGACGATGGCGTGTTCAGCCGTTTGCAGATGGGCTATGGCAACTTCAGCGATTTCCTCGGCGGTGGGGACAAAACGAATGCGATCCTGGGTTGCCGAACAGGAACCAGCCGGTTGCAGGGAGATGCAGCCGACACATCGAGCATTGCAGATGGGGGAAGTAGGGAGTGGGGCTTCCCAGCGACCAAGGAAGTAATTACGGGCAGCCGGGCATCCATAAGTCAGGCAGCATTTTCCTAAATGTTGCACCAGCCTGTTGCTGCTGTATTCTTGCAGCTTTGTTCCGGTTTTTTTGATGATCTCTTTCTGGTCAAATTGGCAGGCGTCCTGACGTTTATCCGGGTCGCTGCGAAAGGCCGTAACCCAGAAACGTCCTTGATGCCAACCTACAGCTGTGTAGGCAAAGAGCGGCAGGCGCTGGGCGTGGCTGCCTCGTGTTTGATAGGCGCTATTAAAGATAGCCGTGTATGCCGGAGACATGAAGGCGGCAACAGCCTGCACTGTGGCTCTTGGTTGGTAGGGATCCTCTTCAAGGAGCAGAGGCTCGCCAGTGGTCTGGTCACAACCCACTGGCAAACGACCGGGAAGGACAAAAAGCTCACTGCCTTCGGGAAGAGGGATGAGATCTTCCGGGGCTGGTTGAAAAAACTGACCGCCACTCATGCCGGCCATGTTCAGAGAAGAAAAATCAGTGATGTTGCCATGAGGATCGGCGAAAACCAGAGAAGGAAGAGTGTCTGGATGGATCACTGGGGGCGCAGTGTCTTGAAAATAGAATCTGTGGTCAGATAGATCTCCAGATCCTCTCCATAAATATCCTGGATCGCTGAGTGATTGATCAAGTCTTCGATGATAAATTGGGTGAGATAAAGGCTTATAATGTTCGGATCCGGGACCAGAGTGCGGACGGGTGCAACCTTCAGCTGAATTTCAAACTCGTCCAGATTGGCCAGTTTCTTGAGCTGCTCTTCGAAGGTGTCATGCAGGCTTTGAACGGAAGTGGTCTCCACGATTCCTTTGTCGATCAGTCGTTGCACCAACTTTGCTGCAAACTCGTCGGCATTTTCCCTGGCTTTCTGGAGCATGAATCGCCTTTCCTGTTCTCGTTTGCGGTCAATGCTTCGTATTGTTTTGTCGGTGGCGTTATTGGGGCTGATATGAGCTTTGGCCATTATGATATACTCTCCGGTTAGCGTATTGTGAACAAAGGACTTGAAGGAAACTGTCTGTCTCTTTTATTTCATAAGATGAAAATATGTGTGTAAATCCCTGGCAACAGAATGGTAATGGATTATGCATCTGTTGCAGGTATTTCCGAGTGAAGGGCAAGCAATTCACTGATTTTATTTTCACTACTAGTAAAACGAGAAACGTACTGCATCCGTACTAATCTTCCAATAAAAAACTCAACCCTTGTTGCAAAATTTCGTTATACATGACCCAAAAAACGGCATAAAGAGTTCTGGATAAAAATGATCGGAAAAGCAGCTAACCTTTCGTAACGTCGCCTAACTGTTACTGTTGTAAAGACTGAGGAAATGGCGCATTTCTTGTTCCTGTTCTTCAGGGAGGCGTAAGTCATATTTCGTCAGATATTCAGCAGCCATGCGATGGGTGTTGAATATAGGAATATTGAGGGCGAGGTTCATGACCGCCTTGTCAAGAAAAGCAGAATTATTACCGGACTGATAGAATTCCTTGAGGATGGTCGGCAGGGTCTGATAAAATGAGGCTGAGTCCTCACTGTAGAGTAGCGTTTCAGGTGACTCACTGAGGTTGGCCTCTTCAACAGGTCCTTCGAGTCCAAACTTCCATCCGGTCTGACCATCATGATATCCCTCCGCCCACCAGCCATCCATGATGGAGATATTGGGCACACCGTTCATGGCCGCTTTCATACCGCTGGTGCCGGAGGCCTCCAGGGGGCGCTTAGGGCTGTTGAGCCAGGCATGGACACCAGCAACCATCATTTTGGAGATTTTCATGTCATAATTCGGAATAAAAATCAAATTGGCCAGCCCATTGCTCTTTTGGTGCAGTTCTTGCTGGTAGTCCAGGATCAGCTTGATGACTGATTTTCCCGGCTCGTCGGCAGGGTGCGCTTTACCGGCAAAGATAAAATTTATGGGCCAGTTGTTGCTTACCAGGATATCACAGAGAGTGTCCATATTGTCAAAAATCAGATCCGCCCGCTTGTAGGTAGAAAAGCGTCTGGCAAAGCCTACAGTAAAGATCCGGGGGTTCATCTGAGTGTTGCGGTTAATGAGAGAAGAAAAGAAATTCGGAGGATCAATCCAGGTCTCGAATTTCTGATTTCGGTGCTGCAGGAGCATGGTGTTGATGAAATCGAAAAGGATTGCTGTGTCTTTTTTCCACGCCTCGCTCAGGTAGCTGCGAAATCTCGGGTCTTGGGTCAGGAGACCCAACTTGGCAAAAACGCCGGGGTCATGCTGCCAGTTCCGCAATTCTGGAAAAAGATTGAAGGCCTCGGCCCTGGCGTCACTGATCCAGGTAAGATGATGGACGCCATTGGTGATGGCCTCAATCTTTTTGGCAAATTGAGGAAACTGCTTATGGGTAACATCACGATGCAGCCTGCTGACACTGTTAGCGGCCTTGTTCACTTTCATGGCCATGGTTGTGAAATTGTATGTATGGGGATTCTCCTCGTCGTGGGCAAGCAGATCCAGAATCCGTTGACACGATGAATGGCTGATGCCTGCATAGAGTGATTTGTCAAAACGATCGTGTCCGGCTTTGACCGGTGTGTGAATGGTATAGATTGTCCGGAGGGCAACCTTGTCAGTGGCCTCCATGATCTGCTGGTCAGTGGCCTTGCTGAGATCAGGATATCCGACAACTCCATGTAATTCTTCAGCGATAAGCTGGAGTATGGCCATGACCCCGTGCTGCTCGTTTAGGTGGTAGATGTTTGAGGTAATGCCCAATTTGCGTAGTGCCGGGATGATTCCAGTGCCGAGCATGCGTCGTTGCAGGGCTTTTATAATGGAAGTTTCTGAGTTGTAGAGTTGTCCGGCAGCTATTTTAAAGAGTTCTGGCGTCTCCGGCAGGGAAAAATCGAGGAGGATTTCCGGGATGAAATAATCAAGGGAATGATTGATCTCCATTTTCATCCAGACCTGGGCTTTTATTACTGTCATCTGATTATCGGCGTTGTAAAATGGTATCTCGATATGCAGGGGTTTCTTAGGATTGTGGGGTTCATGCAGCAGATAGAGTCCATGGGTGGCCTCCGGTTGCCACTTGACTGTCTGGACGATCTGGCCAAGTTTTGAATCAACGATCTGGGAAAAGTATCCCTGTCGATAGAGGAGGCTGATCGCAACTACAGGGATCTTGCAATCAGCAAAGCTTTTGAGGGTATCTCCTGCCAGAACGCCAAGGCCTCCGCTGTAGGTGGGTATTTTTTCAGGTCCCTGAAAAAGTTTTTTGATAAACCCTTTTAGCCTCTTATCCATTGAGCTGGTAAGTTCGAGGTCAATAAGCCTTTGCTTTACGGGATTATACACATCGGGATCAGCTCCAATCTCCATTGAGATGTAGGCGACTGAGTTTCCATCCGGATGGGTCAGGTTCGACCATACTGCGTCAAGGATCTTTTGGTGGATGCCAAAAAAAGTACCAAATTGATTAGATGCTATCAGAGTATGAATGTTGGCGCTATTGATGGTGTCGCTTGTAGAGGGCATGGTTTGTTGTCAGACATGTAACGTGTTGAATTTAGACAAATACTGCAGGGGCCTATTTTTGAAAGATATTTATAAATATGTATATGTAGATGTGTAGGCCATTTTTTTCAAGCAAAAACGGTTGGGTTTTAAAAAAATCATCATGAAGAGCATTTCCTTTTTTATAAAGGAGGTGTATAGTCGCCTCTATAGTAAGAGGAGCCCTGTCCTAGGGCATAAAAATAATAAATTGTCGTATTGAAGGTGCGTGTGATGAGCAGGATGCAGAATGTATTGTCGGTTGTTCTGGGTTTGTTGATGTTGACTCTGGTTGGTTGTGCTGACAAGGGAAAAACAGGTGAGGAGATGAAGGGCGGACAGGAAGGTGCCATGGGAGCTCAGGAATCTCTTGATTCAGAGCCGATTGGTATTATGGAAGGCCGTACCTCAGGGCCCATGGTACCACTTTATTTTGATTTTGATTCCTCTGCTGTTCGTCAGGATCAGATTGCCCGTATGGATGGAAATGCTGAGTTTCTGAAAGCAAAATCTGTTTCTGTCAGGATTGAAGGAAACTGTGACCCACGTGGTACTCAGGAATATAATATGGCACTTGGTGAACGTCGTGCCCTCAGTGCTGAGAAGTATCTTGCTGATAGAGGTGTTGCAAAAGCAAATATGACCACCATCAGTTATGGTGCGGAGCAGCTTTTGTTACAAGGGCATGATGAGTTGTCCTGGGCTCAGAACAGGCGTGCTGATTTTGTCATCGTTAAATAAAAATTCAGATAGGTTGGGAAAATATGAGAGGAAATAAAATGATGTTAAGGCCTTTGGTTTTTACCGTATTATTATTTGTTATGGTCAGTTTTGGTGGCCAGAACATCTCTGTTGCCAGTGCTGCAGAGCTCAAAATAGGCGTGATGAATGTTCAGAAGGTGCTTCTTGATTCTGTATCTGGAAAATCTGCCAAAAATTTGTTTGAGACAAAGGCCAAGGAGCTTAAAGGAAAGTTCCAGAACGATGAGAACGCCTTGACTGCTATGCAACAGGAGATTGAAAAAAAGAGTTCAGCCTGGAGCGCTGAGAAGAAAGAGGCCCAGGTTCGTGAGTATCAGAAAAAGGGACGTGAATATCAGGCGAAGACCGAGGATGCCCGTTTTGAGCTCAAGCAGTTGCAGGATAAAGAACTTGAGCCGATCTTGAAGACCTTGCAGTCCGTAGTTGAGGCCTATGGCAAGAAAAACGGTTACACTGTAATCCTTGATTCCAAAATTGGTGTTTTGTATGCTAATAGTGCCATTGATATCAGCGCTGATTTAACCAAGGCCCTTGATCAGGCAATGAGGAAATAATTCTTTCGATATATGTATAGCTGGGCACAGTTGTATGTGTGCAAAAAAAAAAACGATGCCAAGGGAAATAAAGCCTTTTGCATCGTTTTTTTGTTGCTGCTTCTGCCTTATGAGTTCGTCAGGCTTGTACAAACCTTGAATTAAGGAAGGGAGATCTTTGTTCCTTTCCATCTTAAAATTAATACTCCCAACGGGATGCCATTGGGGTACAGACTCTTTATCTAACGAATTGCAACCCCTGGAATTTATAAAGTTTACCCCGAGGACGAATTGCGGGGAATGTGGTTATGCCGCCTGTCTGGCATTTGCTGCAGCAGTGAGCAAAGGTGGAGAAAATCCCGGGAAGTGTCCCTATGTCGATTTGAAACGTCTTGGTGATGATTTTACCGTGACCGACCACGGGAGTGGTGGGCTATCTGGTGTCGCCGGGCTTCAGGATGAAAAAGATATGGCCCTGGTGACCCACTTGAAAGGTAAAGTCAGAGAGATGGATTTTTCTGCTATTGCGTCCAATCTTGGATGTGATTGGTCGGGAGTGGAGGCAAACTCGTTACATTTTCGCTATCTTGGACATGATGTTACCCTCTCCAGTGAGGGCGTATTCTTTGGTGGAAAAGAGGTTGAGGATCCCCGTGATCAGATTCTCTTGTATAATTATGTTTATTATGGCGGTGGAAATGCCAGTTCTGGTGAATGGGTGGGAATGGAGTCTTTGCCTAACTCCATTGCTAAGGTGCGTACCCTCAGGGTTTATTGTGAGGAGCGTATTGCCAGCCATTTTTGTGGGAGAGAGGCCTTGCTCAGGGAATGTGCCGGCAGGCTTGATACGGTGGCAAGAGATGACTTGGAGCAGAGTTGCACTGCTGCCTTTCAGGTAGCAGTGCTGCCGCGTTTGCTTATTGTTATGCTTTTCTGGGATGAAGATCTGGAAGACGGTTTTCCTTCCAGAGTCAAGGTCCTCTATGATCAAAATGTGTTGAGTGTCCTGGATATAGAGTCGCTGGTTTTTGCCTCGGAGCGGATGGCCGAACGTTTAGTGGAGTTGAGTGGATGAATACCCATCTAGTTAAATATGTACCACAGTTTGCCGGAACCAGAATCCTGGTTATTGGCGATATTATTGTTGATCATTTTATCTGGGGAACGGTCAGCAGAATCTCGCCAGAGGCCCCGGTGCCGGTGGTGAATGTAACCAGAGAAGAGATGTTGCTGGGCGGTGGCGCCAATGTCCTGCATAATATTTATTCCCTTGGGGGCAAGGCTGTACTCTGCGGAATTATCGGCAATGATGAGATGGGTGGCCGACTGCAACAACTGCTGACAGATCTTGGAGCCTCGAGTCAAGGCCTGGTGCAGGGAAAGAGGCCGACTACTGTCAAGACCCGTGTGGTTGCCCAAGGACAGCAGGTCGTCCGTTTTGACCGTGAGCAGTCCGGCATCCCTTCAGAGCAGACCATTGCTGCCATGCTAGATTTTATTGACAAGAATCTTGCTGATTTTGATGTGGTTATCATCTCTGATTATTATAAGGGAGTTATTTCACAACCCTTGATGAGCCATCTGCTGCAAAAGGTGCGTGAGGTGGAGCAGGAATGTGGCCGCAGGATTCCGGTGGTCGTGGATCCAAAACCTGATCAGCCAGACAGGTTTAAAGGGGCAACCATTATTACCCCTAATCATCTGGAGGCTGAAAAGATAACAGGCTTGCAGATCACAAGTGATCAGGACTTGGTTCAGGCGGCAGAAATCCTGCGAACTAAATTTTCCTGTGAGGCTGTGCTCATCACCCGTGGAGAGGCTGGGATGTCCTTGCTGGAGAGCGGACAGGATATCGTTACCATTCCCACCATGGCCCGTGAGGTTTTTGATGTAACTGGTGCTGGTGATACAGTGATTGCCACCCTGGCCCTTGGTCTCGCGGTCGGGGCTTCTTTTACCGAGGCGGCAACCCTTGCCAATGTGGCGGCGGGGATTGTGGTTGGCAAAATCGGAACGGCAACGGTGAGCAGTGCAGAGATTCTGGCTGAGCTCAAAGGAGAGCAGCTTTAAAAGAGGAATGGGGGAATAATGGCCTGTAAGAGTATGACCGGTTTTGGTCGGGGTGAGCTTGCCTCTGGCGGACAGGTGTGGATGGCGGAACTGCGTTGTGTAAATAATCGATATCTTGACCTGAAGATTAAGATGCCACAGGGGTATGCTGCGCTCGAGGAGCGGATCCGGAAAAAGGTGAGCGGTTTTCACCAGCGGGGTCGCGTTGATCTGCTACTGGCTGTGAGCGGTGATTCTTCTGATCTGGTGAAGATGCATGTGAATATGGAACTGGTCAGGGCCTATAAACTTGCCATGGAGCAGATTGCCCAGGAACTGTGCAGGGAGACGACACCTGATCTGGCCTTTGTGGCTTCTCGTCCCGAGGTTCTGGTTCAGGAACAGCAAGGTGAAGATATGGAGGCTGTCTGGCCGCATCTGGAACAGGCCCTTGACCAGGCTCTGGTCTCTTGTGAAACCATGCGCCAGCAAGAAGGAGCCGTCATGGTCCAGGATCTGTCGGCGCGCTTGCAGGTGTTTACCCTGACGATTGAAAAGATTGAGGCTGGAATTCCGGAACTTCTCAGGCAGCGAGAACAGGTGCTTGGTGATCGCTTGCAGAAACTGCTGGGCAATGTGCAGCTTGATGAACAACGCTTATGCCAGGAGGTAGCAATCCTGGCTGACAAAACCGATGTCACAGAGGAGATTGTCAGACTGCAAAGTCATATAGGCCAGTTTCAGTCCTTTCTGACCGAGAAGGAGGCCGTTGGCAGAAAACTGGATTTTCTCCTCCAGGAATTTCTGCGGGAGGTCAATACCATTGCCTCTAAGATTAATGACGTGGCCATCGCCTATCTCGCAGTTGAGTTGAAGAGTGAACTGGAGAAGATGCGGGAACAGATTCAGAATATTGAATAGTTCGCGACAATATTCAATGAAAGGTAACCATCGATGAAACTTTTAAATATTGGTTTTGGCAATACTGTTGCTATTGAGCGGATTATTGCCGTGATTAATGCCGGATCTTCACCATCCAGGAAGTTGAAAGAACTGGCAAAACAAGAGGGGAAACTGATTGATGTGACGGAGGGAAGAAGGACTCGTTCCATGCTGGTTATGGATTCGAATCATCTGATTCTCTCTTCGGTGCAGCCTGATACCATTGGTCAGCGTCTGGCGGCGCTGGAGGTTGAGTATCATCTTGCAGAATATCAACAGCCACAGAAACAGGAAAAACAGGACAAGTAATGACCACTGGAAAATTGTTTATACTGTCAGCTCCATCAGGTGCTGGCAAGACCACATTGTTGAAGAGGGTGATGGCGGACCTGCCAGGTCTGGCCTTCTCTGTTTCCCATACCACCCGGCTGCCCCGGGCAGGTGAACTGGATGGGGTTGATTATCATTTCGTCAGCCGTGACCAGTTTGAGGCCATGGGGGAGCAAGGCACTTTTCTGGAATGGGCCGAGGTCCATGGCAATCTCTATGGAACCAGCAGACCGGCACTGCTTGCCCAACTGGCAACAGGGGTGGATGTTATCCTTGATATAGATGTCCAGGGTGCTGAAATTTTGCGAAAATCTGCGGCCATCCCCGCTGCCTCACTCTTTATTACCCCACCTTCTTTGCAGGAGCTTGAACGACGTCTGCGTGGTCGGGGAACCGACAGTGAAGAGACGATTCTCCTCAGATTGAAGAATGCCAGGGTAGAAATGCAGGCAGTGCTTGATTATGAGTATCTGATTGTCAATGATCGTCTGGAACAGGCCATTGATACCCTGAGAGCTGTTGTGATTGCCGAGCGCAGTCGGGGACATCGTCTGCCAACAGGGCAGGCCATCGAGATTCTGGGTGAACTATGAAAGAGAAGAAGGTTGAGAGAGCTGGGCAAAGTCGTACTCTGCGTATGGATGAGGATCTGCTCTGGGGCACACATCCCGTTTATGAGGCCTTGCAGCAGGAACCGGAGAGGATCAGTGAAGTTATCCTTCATAATGATCGTAAAGGGGCCAAACGGGAAGAGATTATTGCGCTGGCCAAGGCGGCAGGGATAAAACTCTCTTTTGTCTCTACGATTCATCTGACCGGCCCTGATGCGGCCCAGGCCCGTCATCAGGGCGTGGTGGCCAGGACCAGTCAGGTGCCGTTACTCCCCTTTGATACCCTGCTGGCCAATTTTGCGGCAAAGGTTGAACAAGGTGAGTCACCCCGTCTGATTGTCCTCGATTCCATGCAGGACCCTCATAATCTGGGAGCAATTATCCGTTCAGCCCATGCCGCAGGTATTGGTGGGGTTTTGATCACCAGAGAGCGTTCCGCCCCTCTGGGTGGGATCGCGGCCAAATCCTCAGCCGGGGCCATTTCCCATATTGATATCTGTCAGGTGGTTAATCTGGCCACTGCCCTGCAGAAATTAAAGAAGGCCGGGGCCTGGATCTTCGGGGCGGTAAAAGATGAAGCTGCCCAGTCAATCTATAAGACAGATTTTAATCTTCCGGTCTGTGTGGTTGTCGGCAGTGAGGGACAGGGGATCAGGCCCCTAGTGCGTCAGCAGTGCGATGTGCTGATCTCCATTCCCATGGAGGGAAGTCTGGATTCCCTCAACAGCTCTGTGGCCGCTGGAGTGATTATGTTTGAGATGCTTCGCCAGAGAATCAGTTAAGCAGTTTGGTACTGTTGTCTATAATTTTGTAAAGTCAGTTTGTGTTTTGATTTCTGACCGCGCCCTGCAATCAATGATTTTTTTTATTAATATCGATTGATTGCAGGGCGCGGTTTCATGTGGAGGTAGCTTCTGGTCTCAGTTGCCTACTTTTAGCTGACCGCCTTTACCCAACCCGCCTTTGACTTCCTGGGCCTTGTAGTTGCGCAGGGAGCGAACGATGTTGTTGTAGGCGTCCATAAACGCCGCTGCAATGACCTTACCCTGCGGGGTATTGGTGTAACCGCTCAGTCCTGCCCCACCTGCGATGCCACCGGCGCCTCCGAACAGGTTGCCAAAGCCGCCGATATCGGTTTTTGAGGCGCTGCCTTCGGCGGCGGCAATCTGCACACTGGAACGGTTATCGATCATGGTCAGCAGGGCGCTGGCCTCACGGGTCTTGGTGTTGACACCAGCTGAACTGACAAGAGCGCCGGCATGGCCGCCAATCATCCCGCCAAGAACTGATCCCACAGCGCCTGACATCCCGCCGGTGTCCTCACTGAACACGATTTCCGGAGAAAGGGCATAATCGGAGGAGACCATCTGCCCTTTGCCGAAGTTGCTGCCTTGACGCATCTCGCCGGATTCTTGCAAGGCTCGTTCACGGGACATGGCATTCATCCCGGCCGCGCTTCTTTCCACCACCACAAAGCAGTTAGACTGCTGAATCAGCAGGCGCAGAAGATTGGCGGTGGGTGGAAGATGGTATTCGTTGGTCAGAATTGTGTACCAGCCTGCTGACTGGTTTTCGATCAATGAAATGGTGCCCAGTGGCGCGGCACATTTTTCCAGGGCAGAACTTTCACCACTGGTGGAGCTGCCTGCGGCACTGCCTGTGGCCACGGTTTTAGCGCTTTGGCTGCCCATCTGCATGCCAGTTTCCACGCAGGAGGAGGAGAGGAGTGCGATTGCGGTAAGGCCGAGTAGCGTGAATTTGGCAATGGTCATTGGTGCCTCCGTTGATGATGTGGGTGATGTTGTTGCTGCAGGATCCTTAAAAAAGGTTATGCTACCCCAGAGGGAAAATCAACAGATATTTGAGAACTTCTTATCATTTCTGTCAGTCTCTTTTCTCTGCCTTTTGACCTAAACCGTCGTTCAACTAAAACTATAATATTTGATAGTGTGCGCCTATAAGGACATGAGAAAAAGATTGTTATTTAGAAAGATTCTTAAGTTTTTCCTGGAGCAAGGCTCCCAGGCTGCCGACAGCCTCTTCCTGTTTTTTTACCGGCTTATTCTTTGAAGTGAATTTCTTATATTCGTCCTTCTCGGCCGTTTCTTCGGATTCGCTGCTGACATAGTCGGTGGGGGCCAGGCTGATCTTTCTGGTTTCATTGTCAATCCCCTCTATCTTGACCTCAATCTCCTGCCCTTCTTCCAACACCTCGCGCGGGTGATTGATGCGGCGTCCACCGCCAAGTTTGGAAATATGGATCAGGCCATCAACGCCGGGGGCGAGGGTGACGAAGGCCCCAAAGGTGGTCAGGCGGGCTACAATTCCGCTATGGGTTGATCCTTCGGTAAAGTTCTCGCGGGCCATATCCCAAGGATTGGGCAGGGTTTCTTTGAGGCTCAGGGTGATGCGTCCTGCCTTCCAATCCAGCTTTTTGATTACTGCGGTGACCTCCTGGCCCACGGTAAGGTGCTCCTTGATATCCTCCACGCGGCTCCAGCCGATCTCCGAGATCGGGATCAATCCATCCACACCACCAATATCGACGAAGGCTCCGAAGTCACGGATGGAGCTGATGGTGCCATGAACGGTGCCACCTTCCACAAGGCTTTCCTGCAAGGCTTCTTTCTGCTGTTCTCGTTCCTGCTCCAGCAAGGCCCTGGCTGAGACCACGATATTGCGGCCATTTTCTTCAAAGCGGGTGATGAGGAAGGTCATGTGGCGGCCAGTGTACTCTGCTCCGGCGTCATCAACCCGGTGCAGTCCCATCTGGGAAAAAGGGCAGAAGGCGCGTACTGAGCCGCCAAGGGTAATGTCAAAACCACCCTTGATCTCTTCTTTGACCAAGCCTTCAACCGGAATAGCATTGCGCCAGGCCTCTTCCAGATGGGTCGTGTTTTTTCCACCACCCAGCTTGATGGTGAAGAGCTGTGCGCCACCGGTAGACTTGAGAAAATAGACCTCCACCTTGTCGCCAATGGTGGCGGAGAGCTCGCCTTCTTTATTCATTAATTCAGAGCTTTCGAGGATCCCTTCATTTTTACCACCGACATCAAGAAAGACCGAGTTTCCGCTATGGCCAACAATGGTGGCAGTTATTTTCTGGCCTGGTTCCAGACGGCGCAGGGATTTTGATGAACTTTCCTGGAACAGATCGGCAAAACTTGGTTCGGTTGTTTCCTGATTCATGGGTAATACCCTTGTGTAGATGTTTGATATGATAACGAGTGAATAAATGCGAATATACTACCATCAAAATGAAGAAAGTTAAAAACAAAAAGAGGTTATGGGGCGAAGGCCGGGATCGCCAGCGCCAGCACCCGGTCTTCTTCCTGGAAGAGGAGCCGTTTTGTGATCAGATCGGTCAGGAAATCGTTCATGGCCTTGGGCGGAATGGTTGGGAACTGTTGAGCCAGCTCTTTTCGATTCCGGATCTCCTGGCAGTAGAGGTAGATTGCTCTGGATGTCCCGCGCAGTCGGTGCTGCAGGCAGGGGCCATTGATCTGTTCCTGACGGATGATGAGAAAGGAGTCGCCGTCCCGGTAGCTCAGCGCTGGGATTCCATGAAGATCGCCATGGGTGTGGAAGGACTGCCATTGGGCAATTTTTTGAGAGACAGGCTGCCAGAGTCGGCGCTGCAAGGTTCGGTCGCCCCGATGCTCCTTGATCAACATCTCCATTCCGGCAAGGAGCTCTTGAGGAAAAAGCCTGCGGTTTTTGGGGTGCTGGATTACAGCTGAGATGCCGAACTCTTTTGGATTATTACAGACAGGTGAGCCGTGTCCAAGGAAAAATGAGGCGGCGGTAAGCGGGGTGAAGGGAAGGACGAAATCCAGATTGTAAAGGGTCTCAGCTACTTCTTCCTTGGTACTGCCGGGGAATTCGGTGATCAGGTTGCCATCAAGCTGCATGTGGCACAATCGGCTCTGTTTCATGGCAGCGATATTGTCCATGACCGTGGTGCCTTTTTCCATTCTGGCGAGCAGGGAAGTGGAGAGGGCCTCAATGCCGACCTGGACCGAAGAGAGGCCGCCGCGACGGTAGGCTGCCAGTTTGTCACCATCACTGATCACCCGAATCTCGGCAAAGAAGTCATAATCGATCTTCTCTTCAGCCATGGTTTGAAAAAAGAGATCCGCCTCTTTTGGCGGCAGGGCATTGTCGGTAAAGGTAAAGTCAAGACAGCCATGGCGAAGGGATTGTTCTGCCACCTCGCGTGCCACCTTGTCGTTTTTTTTCCACCTGTATCCCTGCCATTGCAGGTTCAGGTTGCAGAAGGTGCAGCGGTTCCACCAGCAGCCTCTGGAGAATTCAAGGGGTAGAATGGGGATGAAGGGCTGGCCGGGGAAGGTGTCCTGCATCTGCTGAAAGTAAGGGGCGTAATCTGGCGTCGGCAGTCTGTTCAGGTCAGGAATACCCCGGCAGGGGCCTTCGGTGAAAGGTCGCATCCGCAGGATGATCTGTGGCGGCAGGGTTTCCGGGTCGTTGTTCTGTTGCAGGCAAAGGCAGAGCTTGGTCAGGGCTTCTTCTCCTTCCCCGGAAATAACATAGTCAATCTGAGAAAAGTTTCCCAGCAGAGATGCACCTATCGTCCCGACACATCCGGAACCACCGATCACAATGGGCAGGGTGGGGTGGATCTTTTTGATGCGCTGCGCCGCGGTGAGTGAAGAGAGCAGCTGATTGAAGCAGATGGAAAATCCGATCAGGTGAAAGCTGGCGAGATCAAGGTCAGCCAGCCATTGGTCGAGGGAAAGGTCAAGTATCTGGACGGTTTGATCAAAATCAAGTGCGCGCAACTCTCTCTTGCCTTTGCAACTCTCGTCAAAAAGCCGTGCAGCCTGTGGTCGTTGTTCTGGAAAGAGCAGAGGGCTGTAGAGGGCCTCGCCGGCCCAACTGTTCCTGGCCAGATGGTGATAGATCTCGGTTCCAAGAGCCTTTGCGACCTGGAGGTAAGGGTGGAAGATGTGGGCCTGGATGGCGTCATCGCGGTCCAGCCAAGCCTTAAGAGCGCCCAGTTGAATGGAAGGCCGATTCAAGATCGACCAGGGCATGGAGATCAGGGCGACCCGAAAGACATCAGCCGCTGGCGTGTTCATTGATAGATGATTTCTGTTCCCTCAGGCGGGGTAAAGCTAAACAGCGCATCCATGGCCTTGGGGTCATCAGTGGGCAGGGTGTTGGTCTCCAGATTGCTGAATTCAAGGGTGGTCTTAGTCTCAAAATGGTCAAGGATCTCCATGCGCTGGATCAGTGAATCCGGGGTCACCCATAGATGGATCTCGCTCACTTGGGATTTATTTTCCTTAGGGATGAGCTTGATGACCTTGTAGCGGCCGGCATCCTCTTTTCTCGGGGTAAACGCTGGATTGGGTGCAGAGATGGTAAAATCTTTAAGCAGGTTACCGGCGCCGGTGAAAAAAGCGTAGGTGATATCTGTTTGCATGGACTCGGCAGGACTGATGATCATCTGTTCAAGTTTGGCAAAGTACATTGAAAAATCTACGCCATCGCTGACCAGAATCTGCTTGTCCGGGCTGGTGTAGTCCCAGCGCATCTTGCCGACGGTGCCGGAAAATCCCTTACTTTTTTTCTCTTTAACAAACCAGGCTGTACCGCTTCCCTGTTGCGGTCTGCCGCTGAGCTCCCCTTCAGTGCTTTGGGTGAAGTGAAAGCTGAGACTCTTGATCTGATCATAGTTCTGTTGCAGTCTCCGGGCGATATCCTCCGGGGACTCGATCACGTTCAGGCCGGCAAAGAGTGGCTGGTGCAGGAGCAGGAAAATGAGTGCGGAGAGCGATAGCAAAAGTGTGCGGGCTCCTAGGGATGGTTGGGTCAGAAAAGGTTTCATGTAAGGATCAGCTCCAGGGGGCGTTCAAATATCTTCCGGGCAACCTTTTGCGCGGAATCGGTCAGGTCTGAGACATAGTAGCGGTGGGTGGCTATGCCGCGATCTTTTTTGGCGACGAGGTGCGGTTGTTCAGTCAGAAGGTCTTTGACATAATGTGCGGTCTCCACCGAGGAGTCAATAAGGGTAACTCGTTTGCCCACTCTTGTCTGGATCAGTTGAGTGAGTAGAGGATAGTGGGTGCAGCCAAGTACCAGGGTGTCGATCTGCTTATCTCTCAAGGGGTGCAGGTAGCGCCGGAGAATCATCTTGGTCTCCTGTTTGTTTGTCCACCCCTCTTCCACAAGCGGGACGAGCAGAGGGCAGGCCTCGGAGAATACGTGAAAATCAGGACGTTGATCGCAGATGGTCTGTTCGTATACCCCGCTTCTGATGGTGGCCCTGGTGCCGATGACCCCGATCCTGCCTGATTTGCTGGTAGCAACGGCCTTGTTGGCTGCCGGGGTGATAACCTCAATGATCGGCACCTGAAATTCTCGGCGTAATGCCTCAGTTGCCACGCTGGAGGCTGTGTTGCAGGCAATGATGATGATCTCCGCCCCTTTCTGGAGGAGGAATTCGGTGTTCCGCAGGGAGTAATCGGTGATGGTTGCCGCACTTTTTGAACCATAGGGGGTGCGGGCAATGTCACCGAAATAAACGATGGAGTAATCGGGCAGCAGTTGTTCCACTGCCCGTGCCACTGTCATGCCGCCAATGCCTGAATCAAAGATACCTATCATGGGGAAAGGATTACTTGTCTGTGTAAAAGGTGAAGAAGGGAAAAAATATTTTTAGAAAACTTTTCTTTTATACCAGAAACATTAAGAAACAACAATGTTGATGGCTCATGTTCTGATTGGTCATATGGGCCATATTGTTTGACTGACAAGTATCTTGACAGTCAAACAATATGGCTGTATCTGTTCTCCTTGAAGTGGAGGTAAGGATAAAGGCAGTTTTTTTTAGAGAGGTTGCAGATGCATACTCATTCAATTGAGCCCTGGCAGCATCAACATGACTTTGTGGTCATTCAGGAACATGGCGAGCGACGAACCAGGCAGGTGCTGATTCTGACCGCCATTACCATGCTTCTTGAGGTGACAGCGGGCATAACTTATGGTTCAATGGCCCTGTTGGCCGATGGCTGGCACATGGGCACTCATGCGGTCGCATTCATGATCGCGATCTTTGCCTATCGCTATGCCCAGAGGCACACGAGCAGCAAGGACTTTTCCTTTGGGACCGGCAAGGTCAGTGTGCTTGGGGGCTTTGCCAGCGCCATTATTTTGGGCGTGGTCTCCCTTATCATGCTCATTGAGTCGGGTCAGCGCTTGGTGACTCCGCATCCGATCCATTTCAATGAGGCCATTGGTGTGGCTGTCCTTGGGCTTTTGGTCAATGTCGTCAGTGCTTTTCTCCTTCGGGATCATCATGGCCCTGATGATGATCAGTATCACCATGATCACAATCTCAAGGCGGCCTACCTGCATGTCCTGGCTGATGCTTTGACTTCGATACTTGCCATTGGTGCTCTGATTCTCGGTAAATATCTGGGCTGGAATTGGCTTGATCCCGTGATCGGCATAGTTGGCGCGGCAGTTATTGCCCGCTGGGCCTATGGTCTGTTACGGGAGACGGGATTTATCCTGCTGGATGGCAGCATGGAGGCCAAAAATCTGGCGGTCATCAAGGAAAAAATTGAGGGAGCGTTGGACAACCGGATTGCGGATATGCATGTCTGGAGGGTGGGGCCGGCAGACTATGCGGCCATTATCTCCATTGTCACCCATCACCCGCAGAAGATCGACTATTACAAGGAATTACTGGGCGATTTTAAGGATATTTCGCACCTGACCATAGAGCTGAATATTTGCGAGGAAGAGTCATGTCTGTCCCTTTAACCAGGATTGAAAAGCTTTCTCATCTACTTGTTGAATGGTATGAGAAAATGTCATTCTGGGAGCAGGATGTCCTCAGGGGCTCCGGGCTTTCCACGGCTCAGATGCATACCGTTGAAATCGTAGGGCATGGTGTCTCTCTGCAGATGAAGGAACTGGCAAGAAAGATGGGGGTGACCACCGGCACCCTGACGGTGATGGTGGACCGGTTGGAGGAGCAGGGGCTGCTGCAGAGAACGCCCCATGAGACAGACCGCCGTTCCTGGCTGATCGAACTGACGGAAAAAGGGCAGGTGCTTTTTGGTCAGCACCATCAATATCATCTGCGGTTGACGGAAGAGATCACATCTGCCCTGTCCAGCGAGGAGCAGGAGATGTTCAGTGCCATTCTCGAAAAGATTGTCGGCCAGATGTGAGGGAAGGGCTTGGGGTCCTTTTATCCTTTCTGGCAACTGGGACAGAAGTAACTTGCCCTGCCGCTTATCTGAGTTTTTTCTATTGGTGAGCCGCACTGGTGACAGGGTTGACCTTTCCTGCCATAGACCTTGAAGTTCATCTGAAAGTAGCCGCTCTCTCCGCTGGCATTGATAAAATCACTGATGGTTGAACCGCCGCAGGCAATGGCCTGGATCAGGATCTGGCGGATCAGCTGGATGAGTAGCTGCCAGTCGTCTTCTTGTAAGGTGCAAACCTCGCGGCAGGGATGGATGCCGGCGGCAAAAAGGGCCTCGTTGGCGTAGATATTGCCGATGCCTGCCACCACCTTGCTATCCATAAGAAAGGTCTTGACTGGTTGCTTCCTTGCCCGAGCCAGGGCCATGAAATGGGCAGGGGTGCAGGTCTTGCTGAAGGGTTCAGGCCCGGTGGTCCCGAAAAAATCCGTCTCTATGTTCTCTGCCTGTTTGGGGGTCAGCAGCCACACTGCGCCAAAACGTCTGGTGTCGTTGAGGCGCAGCTCAAGACCATTGTCCAGTCGCCAGCGGACATGATCATGGATCTTGAGCGGGGTAGCGTGGGGGAAGATGCCAAGGTTGCCGGTCATGCCCAGATGGATGATGACGACGGTCAGGGATGATCTAGTGTCGCGGGCGTCAAGGACGGCGGAGGAGCGACTGAGCTTTTCGTCTTCGGTCTCGATGAGCAGATACTTGGCTCGTCGCGTGACAGCACGGATCGTCTGGCCGCAGAGTATCTCGTTCATGAGGCTATGGGGAACCGGGTGACGCAGATCTTTGCCGCTGCTCTGGATGGCTGTGATGACCCGCCCGGTCAGGTGCGGGCGCAGGCCCTGGCAGATGACCTCGACCTCAGGGAGTTCAGGCATTGTTTTCTCCAGCTTGAGAGGGAATGACGCACAGACCAATTCCATATCCCTGGTGCAGGCAGACCGCTACTTGGAATTGAAATTGAGGGCTGAAGGGCTTCTTCCGGTCTTCTTGAAAATCAAGGGTGAAGAGGCAGGTCGTCTGGGATTCTGTCTTCGGGGACGGTCGCTCATGCGCCATCCCTGGCTCGAGCGACACAAGACCTTCCTTGGCCGTCGGTCGCTCTTGCGCCGTCCCTGGCACCCGCGACACTAGGCCATCCTTGGCCGTCGTCTGGATATGAGTCAGCATAAGATCAAGAAATCCGGGCATGCTCTCAAGAGGAGTGGCCTTTTTGACAGCCTCTTTGGCTGCCCAGAGCAGGGTGAGGTGCTCTGGTAGCTGCAATTGCTTCAACTCGCGGCCAAGAAGTTCTTCTTCTTCTTTGGAACAGAAACGATCTTTCACCCGATCCAGGGCCTTGCTGTCTGCCTGGATATCTATGCCGCAATGGCTGGAAGCGGCCACGGCCATGGCATATCCCTTTGAATGGGAGATGGAGATATGGGGCATGTTTAGATTTTTAGGCAGGGCCTTGCAGTCGAGGAAGGGGCGGCCAGAGGCGGAGGGCATGATCTGGAGGTGCGGAGCAGGTATGGAGGTCTGTTCTGACTGATTGCCATGGCTGCCCAGGAGGTATCGGAGGGAGGCTGCTTTAGCGCAGATCCTGCCGCCTAGCCACTCAAGGTGTCTCTTCTCATAGTGCAGGGTGTTTAGTTTTTCCTCTTCAACCTGGTGCAACCACTTCTCGCATATGGCCTTTTCCTGTCCGTTGTGGAGGAGAGTGCAGAGCTGACCAAGATCCAGCATTGTTGCCTGAAGGCGTGTCTGTGCAAAGATCTTGCTGATAATAACGGACAGGGATTCCGGGAGGGGAGCGAGTTGCATGGCCTGTTGTCGGGTTAAAGAGAGAAATAATTTCTTGCAATTTCAACTGTTCCTGCTAAAAACGATGCAGGATGTAGGCCTTGCTGGTCTGAGTTGTTAATTATCTTCTGTGGGGAAGAGATATGGACATTTGGTTTAATATGACGGCGTATGATCTTGTCATCATAGCCATTTTTGTTTTTTTTATGGCGCGCGGGATCTGGGTCGGGCTGTTGGGCCAGGTCACGGTGCTTGTTGCCCTCTATGTCGGATATCTTGTCTCCGGGCAGTATCATGACAAACTTTTTCCTTTTTTGCGAGGGGTTTCAGAAAATCCTCAAGTCGTATTTCTTCTGGCCTATGCCATTGTCTTTGCCTGTACCTATGTGCTGACCATGCTTCTTGGCAAGGCCTTGACCGGAGTGGTGCAATTGACCATTGCCGGCTGGTTTGATAAAGTGCTTGGCGCCCTCTTTGGCGCGATCAAGGCCCTGATCCTTGCCATTCTCCTTCATATGCTTCTCACCACTTTTCTGGGCGCTGATACGCCCATGCTGCGCCAGTGTCAGCTGTGCCCCTATCTGTCCCAAGCTATGACCCTGTTTCAGCAGGTGATTAAGGATGAAAAGGTACGGAAGGCCTTTGAGAAGAAGGAACCGGCGATTTCTGATCAGACCGTGGCGCCTGCTGCTGAGCCGGTTGTCCCATTGTCAATTCCTGCGAAGCAGGTACCAGTGAATAAAACTCCAGTAGAAAAATCCCCAGTGGGCCCCCTACCTTCGGTACAATGAGGCCAGCTTTTGTAAAGGGACACGGGTATAATAGCCAAGGATCACCAGCTGGTTGATAAGGGTGGTGCGGACGATTCCCACGCGCTGCCAGCGTCTGGCCGAGGTGGTCACACTCAGGGGCAGGGTGGTGATTCTGCCAGCCTGTCGGGCTTTTTTAACAAAGATGAAATCTTCCATGATAGGGGTTTCCGGGAACCCACCCAGTTGTAGAAAGTCGTCACGCCTGATAAATAGGGCCTGGTCGCCATAAGGAAGCTGCAGGAGGCGTGAACGCAGATTCGCACAGAAACAGATGAATCGCAGCAGCAGACCTCCATTATGAATCTTGAGGCGGAAGGCTCCGGCAATGGTTGCGGGCTCGTTCAGGCAATGCAGAATTGACTTGGCAAAACCGCAGGGCAGCTCGGTGTCGGCATGGAGAAAGAGCAGGACCTTTCCGCTGGCCAATCTGGCCCCGTGGTTGAGCTGGGCTCCACGGCCGGAATTGCAGGTCTCGACCCGTAATCCATGGCTGCGAGCCAGAGATACGGTCTTGTCACTGCTGCCACCATCGACAATAATGATTTCGTAAAGTATGGACGCTTCAGTGTCGCGGGCGCCAAGGACGGCGCTGGAGCGACCGCAGGACAGGGATGAAGAACGATCATTCCTCAGCGACTGGAGCCTTTGCCAATTGCTGATCTGGGTCTCCTCATTCAGGGTGGGGATGATAATCGAAATGTCTAAGGTCTGCAGGGGTATCGATGTCATGGAGTCTGGTCAGGGAATGGCAGCGCAGTTGGTGCTGTTCTGCTCGTGTTTTTGTGAGAGTATAAACATCATTCGTGCTCCAGGGGATATCCTGAAACAGGGTCTGAGTGATAATAGTTGACGACTCTTGACGAGTCCCGATAAGGTAATAGCCGCCATCGCAGGCAGGGCCTAAGGTCAGATCGTAGGTGGTCAGGGCGGCAAAGGCTTCTTTCATGATGTCCGCGCTAAGATCAGGGCAGTCAGAGCCGATGAGGAGCAGGCGGTGCATTCGGCCAAGGTGACTGCTGATGGCAGCCTGCATACGGCAGCCGATGTCCCCATTCGTCTGTTTCCGATAGTGATAGTCACTGCCCAGCCAGGAACGCATCTGCTCTTCGGTTCCACCGTCATAGTGGATCTCCAGATAATGCGGGTGGATGACGGCAAGCCTAGTCAGTTGGGCAACTATTCGCTGGGTCATCTCTTGGTGGAGACGTGTTGCCCCGATCCGTCCCAGCGCTGGAATAAGACGGGTTTTACACCTTCCAAGTTCGGGGTAGCGGGTGAAAAGAAGGACAAGATCTGGTTGAACCGGCATCGTCAATCGTATTGTAAATTTGCAGGTAAAGAAAACAGCAGTCAGGAATCGCACATGAAAGCAGGAAGACGCCTCAAAAAACCGGAATCATACCGTATGCGGACGTATCGCCAGTTTCCTGATCAGGGAGAGCTCGTCGCAATCCAGGTACAGATTCAGGAGACAGATCTTCAGATCCTTGCCACAAAAATCGCCACTTTTGATGTGAAAGAGCGAGCAACAGAGCTTGTTCTTCAGTATCGTCTGCAACTTGAAAATTATATTGTAAAGCATCCACAGTTTTTAGCAACGCTTGATCCTCTGCCCATAGATTTTATGGCACCACCTTTAGTGCGGGAGATGCTTGCCGCAGGTTTAAAGGCAGGGGTCGGCCCCATGGCTGCGGTGGCTGGGGTTCTTTCCGAGTTCGTGGGCAAGGCGCTGGTCGCGGAAGGGGTTCAGGAGATCATTGTTGAAAATGGCGGGGACATCTATGTGCAGCGGCTCAAGGAATGTTCAGTGGCCATCTTTGCCGGGCAGTCACCATTGAGTTACAAGGTTGGCCTGCGTCTTCTCCCCTCCCTGATGCCGATCGGGGTTTGTACCTCATCAGGGACAGTGGGTCATTCTCTTAGTTTTGGTAAGGCCGATTCGGTAACTGTTGTGGCCAGGTCAACCGCCCTGGCCGATGCGGTGGCAACCCGTCTGGGCAACGAGGTGGGTGCAACGCTCAGTGCCAAAGCCGGCGTCGAACGGGCACTGGCAAAGGCGAAGGAAATTGAGGGGATCGAAGGGGCCGTGGTGATCTGCGGTGAAGTGCTGGGCGCGATGGGCGCGGTAGAACTGGTGCAATTGGCCTCGTAGGCCGGATTGGCAAATGATGATTGTCATGGTTAATTTTGATACAAAGGGAACAATCCAATGGAAAGTATGATACCCATACCGGCCTGTTTCAAGGCCTATGACATCCGGGGCAGGGTGCCCGATGAGCTCAATCCGCAGTTGGCGCGAGACATCGGTCGGGCCTTTGCCGCGCTCTTTGCGGCGCGGAAGGTGGCGGTTGGATGCGATATTCGTTTGAGCAGTGCGTCATTGACCGAGGCCCTGATCTCCGGGCTGCTGGATTCAGGGGTCGATGTCCTCGATCTGGGTCTGTGCGGCACCGAAGAGATCTATCACGCGGCCTTCAGTCTGGAGCAGGAAGGGGTAGATGGCGGGATTGTGGTCACTGCCAGTCATAATCCGGCTGATTATAACGGCATGAAGATTGTGACCCAAGGGGCGCGGCCTGTGACCGGCGAGTCGGGACTGAAGGCAATGGCAGAGATGATTGTCAGCGGCAGGCTGCCTGAGTTGTCGGTGACAAAGGGAAAGCGGAGTCCAGTCTCAGGAAAGCAAAGCTATATCAAACACCTCCTTGGCTATGTGGACAAGGGTGCTCTGAAACCCTTGAAGCTGGTGGTCAACAGTGGTAATGGCTGTGCCGGGGCTATCATTGATCTGTTGGAGCCGGAGCTGCCCTTTACCTTTATCAAGGCCTTTCATGAGCCGGACGGCACCTTTCCCCATGGCGTCCCCAACCCCCTGCTCCCGGAAAAACGGGAAGAGACCGGGAGGCTGGTGCGTGAGCATGGGGCGGATCTGGGCATTGCCTGGGATGGTGATTTTGATCGCTGTTTTTTCTGGGACGCCCATGGTAATTTTATTGAGGGATATTATATTGTCGGCCTGCTGGCCCTGGAACTCCTCACCCAGGAGCCGGGCGGCAAGATTCTCCATGATCCGCGTCTGATCTGGAATACCCAGGAGCTGGTGCAGGGTGCGAGCGGCATCCCGGTGATGACCCGGACCGGCCATGCCTTTATCAAGGAGCGAATGCGGCAGGAGGATGCGATTTATGGCGGCGAGATGTCCGCCCATCATTATTTCCGGGATTTCGGCTATTGTGATTCCGGGATGATCCCTTGGCTGTTGATCTGCACGCTCCTGAACAGGAAATCGACGACCCTTGCCAGTCTGGTGAAAGACCGGATGGCGGCCTATCCGGTCTCAGGTGAGATCAATAGTGTGGTGGATGACCCTGATGCGGCCATTGCCCGGGTCAAGGCGCGATTTTCTCAAGGGGAAGAGGATGATACCGACGGTCTGAGTGTGACTTTTCCCAAGTTTCGGTTTAATATCCGCAAATCAAATACTGAACCACTGCTCCGCTTGAATGTGGAGAGCCGCAATGATCCTGCGTTGCTTGCAGAAAAAACCAGGGAGCTGCTGGCCCTGATCAGCGATAACAGAGAATCGAAAGAATAAGGCAGAATGGTGACAGCCAATCTTAAGGAGAAACAACGTGTATAAAATCCAACCCGTAATCCTGGCCGGTGGCACCGGGTCCAGACTGTGGCCCCTGTCCCGGGAATTGTATCCCAAGCAGCTTCTGCCCTTGATTGATGAGACCTCATTGCTCCAGACCACGGTACTGCGGGTCTGTCAACTTGCGGATGTGCTGGCCCCTGTGGTGGTGGTCGGTGAGGAACATCGTTTTATCACCCGCAGTCAGATTGATGCCCTGGGGGTTGTTTCAGCGTATTCCATTCTTCTTGAACCTCTGGGGAGGAATACAGCGCCTGCAGTGTGTGGGGCCGTGGAATTCTGCGCCCTGACAGACGATGATGACACCATCGTTCTGGTGCTGCCTGCCGATCATCTGATCCTGCGTCAGGAAGCATTTGCCGAGGCGGTGCGGAAGGCGGCGGAGCTGGCCGCTGATGGGGCCATTGTTACCTTCGGGATTGAACCGCAGAGTCCGGAAACAGGCTATGGCTACATAGAACGGGGAGAGGGCGGATCTGTCCTTTCGTTTAAGGAAAAGCCTGATTTAGCTACGGCTATGGACTATGTTCAGAGTGGAAATTACTTCTGGAATAGTGGGATGTTTGCTTTTTCCATCAAAACCTTTCGTGAGGAGATGGAAATCCATGCTCCGGAGATGCTCACCGCCATGGCAGAAGCTGTGCGCCATGGTATGCGTGATGGAAAATTCTTTCGCCTGGACAGCAAAGCCATGGCCAGCTCTCCCAGTGACTCCATAGATTATGCTTTGATGGAAAAGACCGACAAAGCAGCGGTAGTGGCGGCAAATCTTGACTGGAGTGATATCGGTTCATGGAAGGCTTTGTGGGAGATTTCCAGCAAGGATGACCAGGGAAATGTCACTGTTGGGGATGTGATTCTGGAAGAGACCAGGAATTGTATGGTCCGTTCAGAAAGTAAGTTGGTGGCAACTGTTGGCCTTGAAGACACGCTGGTGGTTGAGACCGCCGATGCGGTTCTGGTGGCGCCTCTGTCCCGGTCACAGGATGTGAAAAAGATCGTGACCAGGCTGAAGAAAAAACAGCGTGATGAATTCAGGATTCACCGCACTGTTTTTCGTCCTTGGGGTAGTTATACAGTCCTTGAGCAGCAGCCACGGTATCAGATCAAGCGGATAACGGTCTATCCCGGGAAAAAGCTTTCTCTGCAGATGCATCACCATCGGCATGAACACTGGGTGATTGTCACCGGGACTGCCCGGATCACCAATGGTGATGAGACCTTTTTATTACATGAGAACCAGTCGACCTATATCCCGTCCGGCGTTCAGCATAGGCTGGAAAATCCAGGAGTTATTGGCCTGGAGCTCATAGAGGTGCAGAATGGCAGTTATCTGGGTGAGGACGATATCGTCCGTTTTGATGATGATTATGGACGGGGGGCCCGGGAAGAGGTGACAGAGGCTGAGTGAGATTCGTCAGTCTGCGTGCGCTCCGGCGCATATTTTTGCAAGGTGTTGGTCTCTTTCTGGCTGTAAGTGTCGTTCTGACCCTTTTGTTTCGCTGGGTGCCTCTGCCCTTGAGCTCTCTGATGATCCAGCGTCAGATAACAGCAAAATGGCAGGGTGATCAAGGGTATCGATTGGTCCATACCTGGGTCGGTCTGGATCAAATCTCTTTGTATGCCCCACTGGCGGTGATTGCCGCTGAAGATCAGAAGTTTTTTGAGCATGATGGTTTTGATTTTGACGCCATGGGCAAGGCCTGGCAGGCGAACCAGCATCGACGTCGGCCACTTGGGGCAAGCACCATCTCGCAACAGGTGGCTAAAAATCTCTATCTCTGGCCGGGACGAACCTTTTTTCGTAAAGGGGTTGAGGCCTGGTTTACCTTGCTACTTGAAGGATTGTGGCCGAAACAGCGGATCCTTGAGGTCTATCTTAATGTGGCGGAGTTCGGTCCAGGGATCTTTGGGGTTGAGGCTGCCAGCCGTACCTATTTTCATAAGTCAGCCATCAGGCTGACCTCACCTGATGCAGCGCTACTTGCCGCAATCCTGCCCAGTCCTCTGCGTTCTGACCTCGATCATCCAACAAGCTATATCCTCAGTCGCGCCAGGCACATCGAGCGCCAGATGAAACTCATGGGCGGCGGCGCATATCTGAAACAACTTATCAGGCCTGATAAAGAATTAAAGAGCAGCAAGAGAACCGGCAAGTACAGGGGGGACTAATTCTCTTGTCCAAGTTACATATTATGGGAGAGATGTATCTCTCTCATAATATGCCTGGCTGTAGAGCTTTTTGTGTAAATCCAAGATGATTTAGTCAGGATTGGGACTATTATGACAGCTCCAGCAACTTACTTGATAACCCGCCGCCCAGTGTTTAATCCCATACTCACCTGCATTGATGGTTTCAGCAACCTTTACCGCGCTGTATGGGGTTCCAGCGCTTGTTGTTCCATGGCATTGGGCACAAGTGCTTTTATTAGCGTGTTGATGCCCACTAACCCAAGTCTGGCCAATTGGGTGCATGATATCATTGTGGGGACCACCAAAAGAAGGTTGAGTTACATGGCAGACAGTGCAGGTATCAATTGTTCCTGCATGGCCTTGGAGTAAAATTGCCTGGATGTTGTCATTTTTTTCCCTTGAAGGGGTTATAGCATGTTGACTGCCGTGGCATGCCTGGCAGTAGATACCTTGATGTCCTTTAGAGAAGCGGTATAGGGTGCCACTATTTTCACCGTGTGCGGCGTCATGGCATTGGTCACAGCGCGGTTCATCAATCCAGGGCCTGCGGTTGGAGTTGGCTACAGCTGTGAGGTTGCCGTGACAGTCATAGCAGGTTTTACCTGCCAGAAACATGGCTCCCCGTAGACATTTAGTCTGAGCACCTGGATGACAGGCATAGCAAGTTCCCTCCATTGTTCCATCATCAATGCCCGCACTCGCATGTTTTCCGTGGATGGCGTTGGATAGATTTGGAATACCTGGCTTTCCGGCAGTACCAAGGGCATTTGAACTGTGACAGTTGGCACAGAGTACAGGCCGTTGAGCCATGAGGTTGGTAGAGTGATTTTGATCATGGAGTGTGAGAATGTTCTGTTTCACCACGCCCGTGGCAATACCATGATTTGCAGAACCGTTGTCACCATGACAGGTTTCGCAGTGTAGCTCGGTGGAAACAGGAGCCACAGTCTGGGTGCTGGCTAAAATGTGACCGCTGCTGTCTTTAGCCACGAGTTCTGCCACCTGATAGGGATAGGGTGTGGTCGTGTTGCTGTCCAGATATTCGGTGAGCGGGATTGCCTCGGCAACGAAATGGTCAGTGTCCACTTTCATGCGGCCACTGAGACCATTCCCTTTAAGACCAATATTGGGGGCAAGGGATACCCCAAAAAGTTTTTGCGCATATTGCCAGAAGTTTGTTTTGTTGTCAGAACGGGTATTGCCAAGGATTCGATATTCGACAGTGATATTCGAGGTGACAATGGCAGGTCCGTCGCCACGACGAATAACCTGAGCCCACAAGGTATTGTAGGGAGGTAAAATTGAGAAATCCTCAAAACTGGGATCCATGCAGTGCATTCCAAGATCGTTCCAGGCAATAAGAGTGTATTGTCCATTCCCTTTCGGCGGCGTTCCTAAACCTGGAGGTGCTAAAACCCCAATTCCTGGGGGAGGAGCAGAATTATGTCCGTTCCCAATTATTGCCGGAAGGAAGAGAAACAGATTAGATTTGGCTTGGACAAGATTGGGTATGGCCAGCAGGAAGATAATACTGAAAATAGGGATGGCTACTTTTGCCTGCAAAGGAATAATGCGTTTCAATAGATTATTTTTTTGACTACACCTATTCATAATACTCTCCCTTTGTTTATTGTGCCATTATGGAGCTTTTCAACACCGATGGTTTAGATATCAGCTTTAAGGAATGAAGAATTTGTGGGAATGATATTTAATCCTAACTATTGATGACAATAATATCTGTGGTTGTGTATTGCAAGGTGTAGCTGATTTCTTTTTAAAGATGATATCCTTGATTGCTTTCAGGATCAGTTTGTTGAAAGGTGTTTGTATTGTAATTCAAACATGTTGAAGAGCGTAAAAGCGCGGTCGTATTCAAGAGGTCGTTCCGAGTTTTTTTCTATGACGTGTGATGCCATTAGGGCAACTGGTGTTCGAACACATATCGAAGTGGATGCTGAGAGACAAGCTCATTGGTACGTTATTGTCTCGCATTCAGGAAGAGCAGGGATGGGTATAAACGATGTCAGCCTTGGAAGGGAGAATTGATTAAATGGGCCTGAATCCATTCACCTGTGTGGAATTGCTGGCGGTGGGCAGGGCAGACCAAGTAGCAGGACGTCGCTTCACTCTTCTTTGCTAAGCGGGCTGTGCATATCCCCTGATTGATTTGGAAGATACCGCTCTTAAGACAGGGAGTTTTTTTTTCAGGACAGGTGAGATGTTCTGTTAGGCGAATTTTGATTCTTTCAGGGAGGCACTGTTTTATTCCCTGCAAGGCAAGCAGGGCAGGTCTCACTAATTCATGAAAGAGCAGGTGTACGGCTGGCGGCGGACCTGGCAGGCCAAAGAAGAGACTCTGGCCTAGCGTGCCAAAGAGAGTGGCCTTCCCTGGGCGTATCTTGAGGGCATTGTAGATTACCTGGCCCCCGGCCTCAATAAAGGCGTCTTCCAGCAGATCGTATTTCCCTGGCCCCATCCCGCCGGTGGAAATAATAACATCTGTTTGATCGGAATCAAGGGTGGCAAAGACCCGGTGTAGTTCGTTCTTGTTGTCCCCGACCAGACCACAGTCGGTGGGGATGGCCCCGAAGAGTTGGATCAGGCTATTTAGTAGGAAACGATTTTCTGAAACCTTCTGGCCGCTTAATTTTGTAGCTGTCGGCCCCACAAGTTCATTACCGGTGCAGAAAAAACTGACCTTGGGCCGAAGATGAACAGGAATTTCGGTATATCCGACACCAGCCAGCAGTGCCTGATGTTCAGGCTGGATAGGAGTCCCGGCCGGAACAACAACCTTTCCTTGTGCAATATTACTTCCCTGCTTTCGGATAAATGAATCCTTTGCCAGCAATCCTTTAGAAGAGATGAGCAGGATGTCACCCTCGACTGTGCATTGTTCCTGCGGGATGACCTTGACCCCACCGGTAGGAAGCTGGGCTCTGGTCATAATCCGCCATGCCTCCCCTTTGGTCAGATGGTTTTTGCAGATATCCCCAGCAGGGATCTCACCAGCTATACGGTATTTTCCCTGGCTATCCGGGCTTGCGCTTAAGACAAAGCCGTCACGGGTGGAATGATTGAAGCTGGGTGAGGGGAGCAGGGCTGGCAGAGAAAGGGAGGGGGTCCGGTAAAGGGATTCTTCCAGAGGAATGGCCTGAGCAGGTAGGGTTGAGGTCTGTTCAAGGATAAGCCTCTGGGCTGTCTGCAGGTCAGGGGTGGAGGGCTGATCCATAATCTTGCTGGGGGAGAAGAGGGAAAGAGGACAAAAAAAAACGTTTCTGCATTTGAAGGCAAAAACGTTTTTTATATTTTTTTAATTACCTCGAAGTTACTGAGTTTTCAAGGTCGCTTTCGGCAGAAATCATCAGGCCATGCCATCAGATCCTCATTATAGAGTCAGGTCGTCACGTACGGTCTTGCGAGGGCCGCCATGACCAGCTGTTGACCAGTCACGGATGGGGGCAATTGTTTCCATCTGCGACTGCTTGCCAAAACTGCCCAGGCGGTCATGGATAGACTGCCAGATGCACTCGGTGTCTTTGTTGATCTCACATTTACCACCCACTGAGCCACCGCAGGGACCGTTCATCAGGCTTTTGGCGCATCGGGCTACAGGGCAGAGACCGCCGGTGAGATGGAGGACACAGTTGCCGCAGCCGGCGCATTGTTCCGTCCAGATACCCTGCTCGGCAGAACCGCCGAAGAAAGTGGTGTTAAGCGCTGGATACACCATAGTTTCTTTGCGCAGATTGGCAATGAAGTTGACGCCGACTCCACAGGCCGTGGAGACAATGGCGTCGTATTGACCATCCCATTCGTCCATGGCATCGATATATTCCTTGTCGCACTGCCTGACCAGGCTTCCTTCGATGACCTGAATGGCTTTTCCTTCTTTCTTCATGCCAAGACGGATCAAGGAGGCCAGGGCTGCGGCCTCGCGTTCACCACCGGCTGAACAAACGGTTACGCACCCGCGACAGGCCAGAACCAAAACCTTGGAGCAATCCTTTACCATTCCTAAAATTTCAGCCATTGGCTTTCGTTCTGCGACAATCATCCTCTACACTCCTGATAAAAAAATAGTAGAACGGTGAAAATTGAACGGCTCAGTTTGCATGTCTGCTGTGTTCAACTCCTGTGTTCAACTTTACTTTTCAACTTTGAAACGGACTTGGCCCAAGGGCACGGATCTTTTTATCCATTGCTATCCCTGCAGCCACAAATTCCGGATGCAGTCCACGGGGAAGGTGAAACATCTCTATCCTTCCACTCTCAACATCGAGCTCTTCCAGGGCTTTTTTCACGGCCGTAACTCTTTTGGCAGCCCTGACACTTCCCTTGACATTGTGACAGCCATCCACCGGACAACCAACCACATAGACGCCATCGGCGCCGTCTTCAAAGGCCTGCAATAAGGTTGTCACCTGCACTTTACCGGTACATGGAACTCTGACCAGATTTATGGATGCCGGAAACCCAAGCTGTTGCAACTCTTTTCCTTTTTCAGCACAACTCTGCTGTGATGCGTAATGACAACTGAACAGGGTTATCTTTGGTTCAAAACTCATTTTTATTCCTCGTCCCTCTAAACGACCTTTGCACACGCCGTCTGATTTAAGCCCCGCAGGCTGCAATCAACCGTCCATCCTCGGATTCATTCAGCCTGATAGCCCGGGCTGGGCACTCTTCAACGCAGATCCCGCAGGCCCTGCATGCCTCAACATCAATGACTGCCACGCCTTGCTTGTCAATTGTGGGAATGGACCAAGGGCAGACGCGAATACAGGTGAGGCAGGCGACACAGAGGTCACGATCCACCTGGGCGGACTTGCCTTTGTCGATCAGATCCTGCTCGCTGACATAGCCCTCTTTCAGGGCCAGTTTGGCCAGCGCGCCCATGATTTCGGCAAAACGCACATCTTGTGGACAGACAAAAACACAGGATTTACAGCCGGAGCAATACCAGAGAAAGTCGGAGCCGAGCAATCGATCCTTCATCCCCATCCGGATCATGTGAATAATCTTTCGTGGGTCAAATTCAGGAATGGCCTGACTGACAGGGCATATGCCGCTGCATGCCCCACACGAAAAACAACTGTTTAGATGTTCACCGCCTGGAACAGCAACAACCTCGCTGTTAAAGGCAGGAGTTAATGTAGTGACTGGTTTTCCCATTTTGACAACTCTTGGCTTTTCGTCATTTTTCTTCAGGTGGTAATCGAAAAAACGACACCACGTTGATTGATACATTTCATAAATGAAATTTATATTTACTTGAACCAATCTTTTTTGTCAACAGGTGAAAATTCATTATTAACTGATCTCAGCAAGCCTTTAGCACAACTTTTTGTCTTGGAATATAGCCACTGGACAGGCCATTAAAATCTTGACTTTGACCTTCCCTCGTACCATAAAGAGAGTGGAAAGTATAAGATCAAGACAAAAAACAGGAGAGCAGTATGCAGGAAAGTGATCGGGAAATTGTTTTGGATGCCCTTTCCATCCATGAGCGGGTGGTGCAAATGGGGCAGGCAATCAGTCGTGACTATGCAACCGGAAATTTGCTGGTAATCGGAGTTCTGAAAGGTGCATTTGTCTTTATGGCCGACTTGATCCGGGCCATCGATATTCCGTTGGTTGTCGATTTTATTCAGGTCTCTTCCTATGGCCATGCTTCGTCTTCGTCAGGTGATATCATTGTGCGCAGTAAACCGACTATTGCCGTACAGGATTATGATCTGCTGCTGGTGGAAGATATCATTGACAGCGGCCTCACTCTCCAGTGGCTGAGCAACCATTTTATATCTCAGGGGGCTCGCTCAGTTAAGATCTGTGCCCTTATTGATAAGGCAGAGCGTCGTGCTCATCAGGTGCAGCTTGATTATTGCGGTTTTTCTGTTCCTGATGGGTTTCTTGTTGGGTATGGCCTTGATTTTAATGAGCAATATCGCCACTTACCGGCAATCTATCATCTCAAGACTCCTGTCTGATTCCAGGTTGCAGATTAGTATTCCTAATTCATGATTCGTAACAGCGCTTTTTTTCTGACTCTTATTGCAGCCCTTGTTTTAACAGGTGGTCTTATCTGGTTTGTGTTGGACAATTATCGTTCAGCTGCGCCGATGGCCCAGGAAAATCTGCGAGGTCTGGCCTTGACCATGGCAACTGCCATGGAAGGGGTGGCGGCTCGTGATCCTTCTCTGAAATCTTTGGCCTCGTTCCAGACCCCAGAGATAGCCTATGCGGCCCTTCTTTCTTCCCAAGGGAAGATTCTTTTTCATACAAATTCCGATCTTGTTGGTTCTGATGTGGCGGATGGGCGCTACCGTCCATTATTGACAAGAGGAGGTTTGAGTGAGGAGCGTATAGGATTGGGCACCGGGGAAACGGTTTATGAATTTCAGACCCCTGTGCATTTCTCAGGTCAGACCTCTATCCTTCGTCTTGCCCTGCATACCTGGCGCTCTGAGAGTGTCATGCGTCGGGCACGTCAGGGGATGACAGTTATCTTCTCCCTGCTGACAGTTGGGTGGATGATGGGGTTGATTATCATCTGGCTGTTACGGAGGCAGGTGCAACAGCAGTATCAGGTCGCGCGGCAGCAGGAATTGGCACGATTGGGCGAGGTGGGGGCGGTGTTGGCCCATGAGATCCGTAACCCCTTGGCCGGAATCAAGGGATATGGTCAGCTTCTGCAAGAACGGTTGCCGGAGGGGAGAGAGCGTGGCTTTGCAGCCCTGATTGTCAATGAGGCTCGGCGTCTTGAAGGGCTGGCCCATGATATTTTGCTCTATACTCGTTCAGAGTCCCTTGTGGCAGGGGCAGGTCAACCTGCTGTGGTTGCGTCGACGGTGTTGGAACTGCTGTCTCTTCAGGCGCAGGAACAGGATATTCGTTTTTCATCTGATATTCCTGAAGAGTTGATGGTATCCTGTTCGGATACCGATCTGCAACAGCTTTTGCTTAATCTGCTTACCAATGGGCTGCAGGCATCTCCAGTTAGTGGCATTATTGTCGTTCAGGGGCGGCGCGAGGGGAAATGGGTTGAGCTTAGGGTGAAAGATAATGGCCCTGGTATTGCGGCAGAGATGCAGAACGTGCTTTTCGAACCTTTTCGTACCAGCAAGGCCCGGGGGGCTGGTCTGGGACTGGCGGTCTGTAAGAAGATTGTTGATGGTTGTGGCGGCAGTATAGAGTTGAGAAATGGAACAGACGGCGGGGCAGAGTGTATCGTTCGTTTACCGATTGTTTTGCAGAATGGAGACAGTGCATGACAGGTCGAATCCTGGTTGTTGAAGATGATGGCACTTTTCGAGGTCTGCTTACGGCCATCCTTGAAGATGCGGGACACGAGGTGAATCAGGCGGTAGATGGCGCAGCAGGTCTGGTAAAACTGCAGCAGGAATCCTTTGATCTGGTCTTGTCTGATCTCAAAATGCCGAAAATGGGGGGGATTGAGCTGTTTCAAGCCAGTCGCCAGGATGTTTCAGCCCCGCCCTTTGTCCTGATCACGGCCTTCGGAACGGTGGAGGAAGCCGTTGCGGCCATCAAGGACGGAGTCAGTGATTTCCTGACCAAGCCGTTGAAGGATCCAGCCACCCTTCGAGCGCTGGTGGAGCGTCTTCTGACCGAACATTGCCGAAAACGGCGGCTGGACGCACTTGATGAGGCTGAGATGGAAGGCCTTCCCCCCCTGGACATCCTCTTTGCGGGCAAGTCTATGGATCAAGTACGCTGGCTGGTGGGAGAGGTGGCGCCGACTGAGGCCACGGTTTTAATTGGGGGTGAAAGCGGTACCGGCAAGGAGCTACTGGCCCGTTATATTCATCTCGTAAGCCCTCGTAAAAATGGTCCCTTCATTGCGGTGAACTGTGCGGCTATACCGGAAAATCTGCTGGAGAGTGAGTTGTTTGGTCATGAACGGGGTGCCTTCACCGGCGCCTCAACTGCCCGTCAGGGGAAATTCGAGCTGGCCTCCGGCGGTACCATCATGCTCGATGAAATTGGAGAGATGGTGTTGCCGATGCAGGCGAAGTTGCTGCGGGTGCTTCAGGAACGAACCTTTCAGCGAGTGGGGGGCAGTCGTGAAATTCATGCCAATGTGCGGGTAGTGGCGGCCACCAATCGAGATCTTGCCCATGATATAACCATTGGCCACTTTCGGGAAGATCTGTTTTACCGACTCAATGTCTTTCCCATTACTCTGCCCTCGCTGCGTGATCGTCGGGATGCCATCGATGTCCTGTCGCAATTTTTTGTTCGTCTGCATGCTCATAGCATGGGAAAGCGAATTTCTGGAATCGCCACATCGGCGCTTAAAGCCCTGCGCTCCTATCACTGGCCAGGTAATATCCGTGAGCTGCAGAATGTGATGGAAAGGGCTGTTATTTTATCGCGGGGTGAGGTGACAAGTGCGGAACTCCCTGAACTCTTCCGGGCGACAGAAAATGGTGCGTTTCCGGGTGAAAGTGGTCTCCTGAAGGAGGCTGAACACCAGGCGATTATTGCCGCCCTCAAGGCCATGGCCGGCAATCGCCGACTGGCTGCAGACCGTCTGGGGATATCGCTACGAACCCTCCAGTATCGCCTGAAGGAATATGGGATGTCGGATTAAGAGAAAGAGGAAGAATAGTGCAAGATTTTCCCTGCTTGTGCAGAATCTGCACTGTTTTTTTAGGTGATGGATGGATTGCTATAAATAAAAATGTTTAATTTCAATTAGTTGGTGAGAGCTGTATAACTGGCACAGATTGTGGAATCCTTATGACTGAACGTTTGCCGGGGATTTCCCCTGGTTAAACATAATAGGCAGTTTGAAACCACAAGGAGAAATTGAACATGAAAACAAAACGAATGATGGCTCTGGTATTGGCGGCAATTTTTGCAATGACCCTGGTTGGTGAGGCCATGGCCGCTACCAAAGCGCAGAGTCGTACCAAGATTCGTACCCCGACTTCAACCTGTGCACCATGAACTTAATTGTGGCTGAATAAGTGCCGTAATTAATATTGAAAGGCTATGTATGGCCGTTGTCAAATGATGGAGTCAGAAATTGAATTGTTGTTTCCTGATGGCTCTTTACTCTTTATAAGGAAAAATATATTATGAAAACAGGACAAATGATGGTCTTGGGATTGGCGCTAATGTGTGCCATGACGTTGGCTGGAGAGGCAATGGCTCGTGGTGGAAATGGTGGTGGAGGCGGAAATGGTGGTGGAGGCGGGAACGGTGGTGGAGGCGGGAACGGTGGTGGAGGCGGAGTTGGGCAGGGAGGCCAGGCGCAATCCACTTCACAAAGCACAACAACACGCCTGGCAGATTCACAACAACGTCGCGATGGCACCTTTCTGACCACCGGCACCACCGCTAGTGGTGCCACCAGTCGTCCTGGCAATGTCAATGGCGTGCAGGATGGAAGTTGTTTGACTACTCCAGCAGTGCCGGCAGCAGCGGTAACTGAATAAAAAAAATAGTTTCACTGGAGGACAGATATGTCCTCCAGTGAAACGACATGTGATATGCGACTACAACTCATCACTTTTTTCCATCTATTGATACTTCTCTTGATTGTTCCCTTTTCCGCACAGGCCTTTTGGGGAAATGATGAAGAGAACTCACCTGCTTTGAACCTTGAATCGGGGTATGATGTCAATACCGTGACGACTGTGACTGGTCAGATACTTTCAATCCAAAGTAGTGTTGATCGGCCTAATCTCCAGTTGGAGATTGATGATAGTGGAACCAGGATGATGGTTTTTCTTGGTCCGCAGCGGTATTGGGTTGATCAGGGCGTTCCCTTGAAAGTGGGAGATAGGGTAGTGGTTCGAGGCTCCAAGGCCCAAGGGCAGGATGGTGTTATCTATATCCTGGCCCAGGAAATTACTGAAACCAGTCAAGGGCTGGCGGTGATTCTCCGCGATGCCTCCGGCCATCCAAACTGGGCTGGCGGCGGAATGGGGAGCGGTGATCGGTCGGGCAGCGGGGCCAGAGGAAGTAGAGGTAGTAGTGGAAATGGTGGTGGCGGTGGAAGCGGAGGAGGAAATGGTGGCGGAGGCGGAGGTGGAGGAGGAAATGGTGGCGGAGGCGGAGGCGGTCGATAATTACTCTCCTGTCAGCTGGCAAGGGAGGCAGCTAAAATAATTCAGTCACTAATAACTGGTTCTGTTATTTCCCCAAACAGAACTGCTGAAAAATCAGATCCAGAATATCTTCCGTTGAGGTCACGCCTATAATGGCGTCAAGCTCGGCCAGACATTCCTGGAGATCGATGGCCAGCAGGTCGCTGGTAATTCCGGTCTGCAGCCCGTCCAACACCCGTTTACTGGCCGTATAGGCCCTTGTCAGGGCATCTTTGTGCCGGAGATTTGGGGCGCAGCCGCCTTCCTCCCACTGCTCTCTATTGCCGACAACTGCATTGAAAATGGCCTGTTTCAGTTCGCTGATTCCTTGTTGCTTTTTTGCTGAGATTTGCATCAGAGCCAAGGTATGTTTTTGAAATTCCGACAGATTCTGTGCCTCTGTCGGCAAAAGATCCATCTTGTTGGCAACCAGGATCACCTGCTTATGTCTGATGCTGTGAAATAGTTCAAGATCCGCGTTACTGATTCCCTTTGCCAGATCAATCATAAACAAGACAAGATCAGCCTGGCTTATCTGCTCTTTGGCGCGCTTGATCCCCAACTCTTCAACCTCTTCTGCATTTTCACGAATCCCTGCGGTATCGATGATGCGCACCGGCATCCCTTCAATATCAACATATTCCTCGATGGTATCGCGAGTGGTTCCAGGAATGGCGGTGACCAAGGCCCGTTCTTCCTGGAGGAGGGTGTTGAGCAGGCTGGATTTTCCTACGTTGGGAAGCCCGGCAATGACCACGGTAATTCCTTCCCGGAAAATTTTACCCTGTTCTGCATTGCGCAACAATAGGGCAAGGGGAACCCTTACTTTACTCTCGAGTTGTTGGCCTAATTCTTTATGATTGATAATCTCCAGATCTTCGTCAGGAAAATCAATGGCGACCTCGACAATAGCCCGCATATGCATCAGGGCCTTGCGGATGGAGTCAACCCGATCATATAAGTTGCCTGAAAGCTGGCCCTGGGCAAGTTCTATCCCCTTCCTGGTCCTGGCTGAGAGGAGATCAATCACTGCTTCAGCCTTGGTCAGGTCGATGCGTCCATTCAAAAAAGCACGTTTGGTGAATTCTCCGGGATCAGCCAGGCGAACCGGATAGCGGAGTAGCAGTTCAAGGATGGACTGGAGAAGCAGAAAATTGCCGTGACCATGGATTTCGACTACATCTTCGCGAGTGTAGGTCTTGGGGGCCCGCATAAAAACAGCAAGAACTTCATCCACAATTGTGTTCTTCCCGGAGAGTCCTGGGGCGATAATATGGCCGTAATAGAGCTGATGACTGCGGAAGGAACAGGAGGGGTCGTGGGGTTTGAAGATCTGCTTGAGGATCTCAAAGGCGCGTGATCCACTTATGCGGATCACCCCGATACCGCCGGCGCCGGGAGGCGTGGAAATAGCGGCAATGGTCTCGTTTTTAGAAGACATGGACTGTTTTAATTAAGCCGTTGTAAGAAAATAACTGTAACATTGAAATACCGTGAACGGCACATAAGCGGGGAGGCTGTGACGAAATGGTTAACTAGGTAATGGTTATTTTGTAACGGCCCTTAAATTGAGGTCTGGGAAAAGTTTTTTTATTCCTGCTCACCATTGTCGGTTGTTGGTTTATTGCCTTTCCCTCTTCTTCCTCGAGATTGTGGGCGTTTTCTGTTGTTGCCGCCACTCTTGGGCTCGCCTGGCTTATAGATAAGGATTTTTTTAAAGAGACCGTCGCCCACACTGCGGCTGCGGATCTCTTTATCATTTTGCAATGCCATATGGACAGCACGTCTTTCAGATGGGTTTAAAGAGGGGATGACCTGGGTCTTGCCATCTTCCTTTACCAACACTGCAAGCGCCAAGGCCTGATCCTGTAATTCGTCCTGTCTCTTCTCCCTGAAATCACCTACGTCAATAGAGATCCGTACCCGTTCAGAGACCTTTCTGGCGATGATCTTGCGGAGTAGGTACTGTAGACTGTCCAGAGTCTTTCCTTCCTGTCCGGTAAGATCTTCTTCAAAGTCGCCGCTCACGTGGCATCTTACAGAGCTGCCTTGTGCCTCAACCTCTATTTTGGAAGGAAACCCCATTAACTGAAGCAATTGGGTAAGCTCCTGTTGAACGCATTCGATACTTTCCTGGCTGAGTGGTTCTTCTGAGTTTGAAGGGACGGCAAGATCATCCTCGTCATCTTCACCGGAGGCTACGTCACTCTCAATGGCTTCTGCTTGAGGGAGGGTGGTCTCCGGTGGAACGGGATTCTCGGCAGCAGCTTCCTGTTGAGCAGGTAAAGGCTGTTCGATTACCGGGGACTTTTTGGCCTTACTCTTTGTGGCTACAACAGCCTCTTTGAGGCTGGCCCTGATATGGGCCTTCTTGCGAATAAAACCGAAGATACCAGTTGAGCCTGTCTCTATCACCTCTATATCCAGGTTTTCCTGGGGTGTTTGAAAGGCATCACAAGCCTGCTTGATCACATCTGCTACTGTTTTTCCAATAAAATCTTTTTTCTCTAAAGCCATGGATTATCCTTCAATGGTCACTTATCATCTGAAATTCGTGTTGCCCTGTTGCGCAAGGAGAAAGAGGGAAGGCGCATACAAAGGGGATACACAGAAGAGAACAACTACACAGTCACAGTCTTATTGGCTTGTCTGTTGATCAAGTACTGCTGCAGGATGGCCAGCATATTGTTGACAAACCAGTACAGAACCAGACCTGATGCAAAATTTAAGAACATAAAGGTAAACATTACCGGCAAAAACATCATGATTTTAGCCTGGGTCGGGTCCGCAGTGGTTGGTGTCATCTTCTGCTGCAGGAACATCGATGCCCCCATGAGTAGAGTTAATATCGGAAGGCCCCCCAGGTAAGGAATGTCGATGCCAATCATCAGGCGATCAGGAGCGGAAAGGTCGGTGATCCAGAGCATGAAAGGGGCATGCCGCAACTCAATGCACATGAGCAGAACCTTATACAGGGCGAAAAATACTGGAATCTGCAGGACCATGGGCAGGCAACCGCCGAGGGGGTTCACCTTGTAGGTCTTGTAGAGGTTCATGACCTCCTTGTTCATCATGGCTGGATCGTCTTTGTACTTTTCCTTGAGCTTGACCATTTTGGGTTGCAGTTTCTGCATATTCTTCATGGACTTGAGGCCCTTCTGGGCGATAGGCCAGAAGGCAAGTTTGAAGGCAACAGTCACCAGGATAATGGCGATCCCGTAATTTTTAAAATAGGTATGGAAAAAATTGAGCAGCCAGAGGGTGGGCTTGGCCATTACGTCAAACCAGCCGAAATTGACGGCCTTGTCCAGATTATATCCAGTCTTCTCGAGTAGGGAGAGTTTCTTGGGGCCAAAATAAGCGTGATATTTATAAACCTTTTCCTGGCCGGGCTGCAGCACGTCGAGTGCGCTGCCAATCTGCATGGTCACCATTTTGTCCGCTTGCTGCATGCTTACACTGGTAACACCTTCATTTCTAGGCAGGATGCTGCACATGAAATAGGTACTGTCGTATGCGGCCCAATCCACGTTCCCTTGTACAGTCTTTGGCCCCTCTGTCAAGACCTTGCTGGCGAACTCCGAACGCTCACCATCAATAAAGAGTGCAGGACCGCTAAAGAGTGCGACCATGGAGCCAGTCGTTTCTTTCTCAAAGGGCAGGTTCACCTGGTGTAATAAAGCAGAGCCCTGCAGGGGAGTGGAAGAGGTATTCTTTACCCTGAAGGCAAGTTCCATGAGATAGGTGTTGCGGTCAAAGCGGTAGGTTCGTTCCAGCTCAAGACCAGACTCGTTAATACCCTTCATGGTCAGGGTGCTTGTGGTTTCAGCTCCGACAAACTGTATTTTATCAGTATCCGCGCTGTAAAATGTGTTGGTAGCGGCCACGCCTCCCCAGGAAAATGTCAAGGGGAGCCCCTCCTGCTCTGTGGTGTTGATCAGTTGTACTCCGGCAGAATTTTTGGCCCGGCTTTCTTTGTAACCTTTCAGGATAAAGCTTTTAATGGCGCCGCCATTTTCAGTGATTACTGCGCTGTAGAGGTCAGTGTCGACGATAATTTCACGGGCCGGGCGGTCTGGTTGAACAGGTGAGGCCAGAGGCTGTTTCAGATCTTCTGGTTTCGTGGATGTCAGCTGACTCGTCTGATTAGTGGCAGCTGGTGTTGTGATAGATGTGACAGACGCCGTGGACGCTGGTTCGTTCGCTGCCTTTTTAGAATCAAAGCCCACAAAAAAGAATTGATAGCCAACCAGAATAACAAACGAAATGACAACAGCTAAAAGTGCTCTATAGGTATCCATACCATGTCCCTGAAATAATTCGCTCTATCGAGGAGAGCCTATTATATAAAAAATGTTCTGATCTCTCTGAGACCAGTTCTGGCCAATGATCCGAGTTCTGCGGGGGGAGGTATTATTTAACTGGATCATACCCACCCCGGCAGAAGGGATGACAGCGCAGGATGCGACGGGTTGCAAGATAAACGCCACGCCATACACCGTAACGTTCTATCGCTTCAATTGCGTATAATGAACAGGTGGGAGTGAAACGACAGGCAGGTGGGAGCAGGGGAGAAATAATATATCGATATCCCTTGATAAACGAAACAAAAATTCTTTTTATGGCAAGGCTTGTATTCATGGTAGGAAGTCTGGAAGGCGTCATGCTGCTCGACTGCAAGCAGCTACTGCTTGATTGACTTCAGCAGTTGACGCAAGCACCATTCCCGGACGAATGGCAAAAATGATATCAGCACTTTCCGGGAATAATTCACGATGCAGGCGAAAAGACTCTCTTATTATCCGTTTGATTCGATTCCTTTTCACGGCACCTCTGATCTGCCTGTGCACACTGATCCCAATCCTGCTATATCCGAACTCGTTCCGGTTAAAAATCAGGGTGAACCCTTTGCCATGCAATCGTCTGCCCTGTTTGTATACCTGTTCAAACTCCCACCCTTTACGCAACAGGTGACTCTTCGGGAGTCTGAACACCTGGTTACAATCAGGCAGAGAGCCGTTTTCGTCCTCTGGCGCGGCGGGCACTTATAATGGCACGACCCGCTGCGGTGCTCATGCGGTGACGAAAACCATGTTTACGTTTCATTTTGATATTACTTGGTTGAAAGGTACGTTTGCTCATTACTCACTCCTGATCCTGGATATCCATGGATATTTCTTATTTTACCAGCTGGAAAAGTTGATTCTCTGAAATTTATTTTGATTCTTCCAGCCCCAATAGCCCTGCCCAGCTCTTGAGAAGTCGTGGCGAAATAATAATTATATAGCTGATTATTATTTCGTTCCGGCTTCTTTTGCTTTTGCCGATCACGCCATTCCAGTTGTTTTTGAACAACGGTTTGTTGGAATATCGCACATTGCAGGATACAAAACGAAAGAAAGATTATAAACACAGATACCGGCAACTGTCAAACAATTTCACTGCTCTTTCGGGCTTCACTTGCAGAAGTATGAAAGCTGTGCTACTTTTCACCTTTCAATTTAATTGATTCTTTTTTTAATCTTTTTTGTTTGTTGAGTGCGTTCATGCCCATTCCCCCTGAAACAATATTGACAGATATTGACTGGAATCTGCTGTGGCAGAATGCCAGAAAACAGAAATCATGGTCCAGCAAGGGGGCAGCGGACTGGGATAAAAAGGCTGATTCTTTTGCCTCCAGAAATGCGGGTTCTTTGTATACCACTCTTTTTTTGGAGCGTCTGCCGCTGGCTCTTGATCGAACCGTTCTCGACATGGGATCCGGTCCGGGAACTCTGGCTATTCCACTGGCGGGACTGGTTCGCTCGGTGACTGCTGTTGATTATTCAGCTGGGATGCTTGATGTCCTGAACAGGCAGATAAAAGAGAAAAAAATACCCAATATCCGAACCATCCAGGGAGCCTGGGAGGATGACTGGCAGCAACTGGATATCGGGATGCATGATATTGTTATTGCCTCCCGATCGCTGGCGGTTGATAATCTTTCCATGGCCCTGGAGAAAATGAACGATCATGCTCGACAATATGTCTTCATTGCTGATCGGATAGCGCCTACCCCTTTTGATCCATCTGCCTTCGCCGCCATTGGCCGTGAGTTCCAATCAGGCCCTGATTATATTTACACCGTCAATATGCTCTATGCCATGGGTATCCATCCCTGTGTAGATATCCTGCAACTGGACCGCGATAACACTTTTATTGATATCGAAGAGGCCCTGCGCTCCTATGCCTGGATGTTTAAAGACCTTACTGCCCAAGAAAATGACGCCTTACGGAGTTATCTCAACTCAAAGATCATCCATTCAGAAAAAAAACAGATTACCATCCGCCGGGACTATCCTCCCCAGTGGGCCCTTATCTGGTGGAAAAAAGATAGTCCTCTGGAGAACTAATGTCACAACAGGAAATAAGCCGTTATAAAAAAATAATACCAATCTGGATGACAAAAACGGCATAAGGAGCCGTAACGAAATGGAAAAAGATACAGCAGCTATTTCACAACGGCTCCTAAACAACTATGATGTTGTGGTGATTGGCGCCGGGCATGCCGGCTGTGAGGCCGCCTTGGCTGCCGCCAGAATGGGATGCAAGACCCTGGTCGCGGTCATCAATGTTGACACTATTGGTGCCATGTCCTGTAACCCGGCCATTGGCGGTCTTGCCAAGGGGCATCTGGTGCGGGAGATCGATGCCCTCGGTGGTGAAATGGGCAGGAATATTGATGCCACATCCATTCAGTTCCGACGTCTCAACACCAGTAAGGGGCCGGCAGTCCGTTCTTCCCGGGCCCAGGCGGATCGTCTGCTTTATCGTTTGCGGATGAAGTCTATCCTTGAGAATCAGGAAAATCTTGAGATTCGGCAGACAGTGGTCGATTCGCTGCTAGTCGAGGATGGCCGCATCTGCGGCTTGATCACCTCGCTTGAAGAAGAGATTCGAGTGAGGGCAGTGGTGGTGGCCACCGGTACCTTTCTCAACGGTCTGATCCATGTGGGGCTCAAAAACTTTCCGGCCGGCCGTATGGGCGACAGTCCCTCAACCAGTCTGGCCCGATGGTTTAAGGAAACCGGGTTTCGGGTGGGGCGGATGAAGACGGGAACGGTTCCCCGCATTGCGGCTAACAGTATCGATTACTCCGAACTTGAGATCCAGCACAGTGACCAACCACCGGCCCATTTTTCCTTTAACAGCGCAGGTGACTACGTCCTGCCCCAGCGGCCCTGTTATATCACCTATACCAATCCCCAAACCCATGCAATCATCCGGGCGGGCATCGACAAGTCTCCCATGTATGCCGGGATCATTGAAGGGATCGGAGCCCGGTACTGTCCGTCTATTGAGGACAAGGTCATGCGTTTTCCAGAGAAAGAGCGCCATCAGGTCTTTCTGGAGCCGGAAGGCCTGGATACCACCGAGGTCTATCCCAACGGGCTGCCAACCAGCCTGCCTCTGGCCACTCAGGTGGCCATGCTCCAGAGTATCAAAGGGCTGGAGCAGGTCCGGGTCATCCGGCCCGGCTATGCCATTGAATATGATTATGTGGATCCGCTGGAACTCAAACCATCGCTTGAGACTAAACGTATCCGTGGTCTGTTTCTGGCCGGCCAGATCAACGGCACCTCCGGCTATGAGGAGGCCGCAGCCCAGGGTCTTATGGCTGCGATTAATGCTGTTCATCATGTCAGGAATCAGGAACCCCTGATTCTCGATCGTTCCCAGGCCTATATCGGGGTGCTCATTGATGACTTGGTCACCTGTGGTACCAAAGAACCGTATCGGCTCTTTACCTCGCGGGCCGAATACCGGCTACTCTTACGCGAGGATAACGCCGATACCCGTCTCTGTCAGATTGGTCATGATATCGGCCTGCTCGATGATCAGGCATATCAGAAATACAGGGGAAAACAGACTGCCATTGAGCAGGGTGTGCTTCTTCTTGAATCTATTCCGGTCAGGCCGGATAAGGCGACCAATGAGGTCCTGTTTGCCTTGGGAAGCGTTGATCTTAAACAGAAGATGACCCTTGCCGAACTTCTGCGCCGGCCGGAACTGGGACTTGCGGAACTGGCGAGACTGCCTCTGGATGTGGAAACCCAGAATCGTGTTCTGCAACTAGCAGAGTCTGCGGTCAGGGATGAGATTCAGCTGCAGATTAAATTTCATGGTTATATCCAGCGGCAGCAGGAGCAGGTGGATCGATTTAAAAAGATGGAGGCACTTGCTCTGCCTGAAGACTTTGAATATAAAGGTCTGGCAGGCCTTTCCAATGAAGTGGTGCAGAAATTGTCCACGGTGCGTCCTCTGTCCCTGGGTCAGGCGTCACGGATCTCCGGGATAACCCCGGCTGCGATATCTATCCTGCAGGTCCATTTGAAAAAGATGGCAAAGAAGATCTAGGGGATCTTTTCATGATGACCTTTCCCAATATCGATCCCATTCTTCTCTCTTTAGGCCCCCTGCATATCCGCTGGTACGGGCTTATGTATGTGCTCGGCTTCATGGCCAGTTATTTTCTGGTGCGCAGGCAGATCCGCCTCTTCTCTTACCAGGAGCTGGAAGCCCATTTCGAGAATCTGAATCTGGTGCTCATCCTCTCGGTGGTGCTCGGCGGGCGTCTGGGCTATGTCCTGTTCTATAATTTTTCCTATTACCTCCACCACCCCTTGGAGATTCCAGCAACCTGGACCGGGGGCATGTCGTTCCATGGCGCCTGCATCGGGGTGCTTGTGGGTGGCTGGCTCTATGCGCGCAACAAGAAACTTGACTACTGGAAGACGGCAGATATCTATGTGGTGACCGTGCCCATTGGTCTGGGGCTGGGTAGGCTGGGCAATTTTATCAATGGCGAGCTCTATGGCCGGACCTCTGATCTTCCCTGGGGGATGATCTTTCCCGGTGGCGGCCCTCTGGCCCGACACCCCTCTCAACTCTACGAGATGTTTCTTGAAGGGATAATTCTTTTTACTATCCTCTGGTCACAGAAACACAGGCCCTGGCAGGGCAGTCCCCGCTGGCCGCATGGCAGCATGGTCTTTCTTTTCCTCATTTGTTACGGTGTCTTCCGGTTCCTGGTGGAAAGGGTACGGGAGCCGGATTCGCAGCTCGGCTTTTTCTTTGGTCTGTTGACCATGGGACAGCTTCTCAGCAGTCTGATGATTGCCAGCGGTTTCATGTTCTGGATTGTTTTTTGGCGCCGGCAGAGCAGGTAAAAAAAACAGTCGTTCCTCGTATTATATCGTGAGCTTGTCTTCTTCTCTCAGAGTAATCCGTGGCGCAGGGCGGTTTGAATCAGGGAGATGCTGTTTTTCTGGCTGAATTTTTTGAGCAGGTTGGCACGATGGCGTTCGATGGTTCTGATGCTGAGGCCCAAGTGTTCTCCCATTATCTTACTGGTTTGTCCCTTGGCTACCATGGCTAAAATCTCCTGTTCGCGCGGGGTTACCTTGATGGATGCTACGGTCTGTGGCTTGTGACGTTTGGGACGGCAATTGAGGGTGTTGTTTTCTATAAGCTCTTTGCCAAGGGTTGGGCCTAGTCCTTGATGCGCTTGGGTTGTCTCGGTCGGCATGGGTTTATCCAGCGGGGTAAGAGGAGATTATTTGAAATCCAGTGTTACTGGGCAGTGATCTGAACCTAGGATGTCGGCCAGGATGTCGGCGCCAACTATTCTTGTTTTACTGGCGGAATCAACAAAGAAATAATCAATACGCCAGCCGATATTCCGCTCGCGGGCGTTGCTGCGGTAACTCCACCAGGAGTACTGTCCCGGTTCCTGATTGTACTGTCTGAAGGTGTCAATCCATCCCTCTTCGATATATGAGTCCATCCATTTCCGTTCTTCCGGAGTGAAACCGGCGTTTTTTGTGTTGGCTGCGGGGTTGGCAAGGTCTATCTCGGTATGGGCGACATTGAAATCACCACAGATCACTACGGATTTGTCACGGGCCAGATCTTTAATAAAGTTGTGTACCGCACAATTAAATTCCTGTTTTAACTCCAGTCGGCTTAGGTCATGGCGGGAATTGGGGAAATAACAGTTCACGAGATAGAAATCGCCAAATTCCAGGGTCAGGACCCGCCCTTCTTCATCAAAGCGCTGATCACCAATGCCATGATAGACCTTGTCTGCCGGTTCCCGGCTGTAAATGGCCACTCCTGAGTAGCCTTTTTTTGGGGCAGAGTTAAAATAACTTGTAAATCCGTCCATCTCCCGCACCGAGTCCGGCAACTGTTCAGGCAAGGCCTTGATCTCCTGAAGGGCGAGAATGTCCGGGGCTAGATCGCGCACGATATCGACAAAGCCGTTTTTGGCCACAGCTCGCAGGCCATTGACATTCCAGGAAATCAATCGTTTGACCCCGGCTTGTTTTTGTGTTTTTGCTAGCTTGAGTTTTCTTGGGGTGACGCCGATCCGGGGGCAGAGAGCGTCAAGGACGCAGCTCTCACAGTGGGGACCAACAGGTCGACAGGTTCCCTGGCCAAAGGCCACCAACAGAGAATTGACTCGGATCCAATAGTGCTCAGGAAGTTTTTCCCGCAGGACCATCTCGGTCTGCAAGGGGTTTGCGGTCTGCACATATCCCCAGATGTTCATGATCCGGTGGACATGGGTATCCACGCAGATCGCCGCTTTACCGAATCCTTGGGCCCGTACCAGATTGGCTGTTTTTCGGCCGACTCCCGGCAGGGAGGTGAGTTGTTCGATGCCGTCGGGAACTTGAAAGGAGAATTGTTTTTTGAGGACCTCTGGCAGGGCTGCCAGATACCTGGCCTTGTTTTTGTAAAACCCCACCGGATAGATAAGCTGTTGTAGAGTCTTTTCGTCAAGAAGTGCCAAGGCATGGGGGGTGGAAGCTCTGGCAAACAGGCGGGCAGCGGCTTGTGCGGTTACTTCGTCTCTGGTCCTGGCCGAAAGAATAGTCGCCACCAGGACCTTGAAGGGGTCATGGGTTTGTATGGCAATCAGGTCCACTACCGGGACCTGATAATTTTTTACTTCCTGTTCCAGGATTTGTAAGGCTTTGTCGATATTGAAAGACATATATGGGTTGAGACTCGTGTCGTTAAATAGATAAGCTGTTTTCCTGCAACAGGATTTATTTTGGGTGTTTGCTTAATATATGTATACAACTATAGCTTTATCTTCATGTCAACATGAGGTTAGTCATAGTTCTGATGAAGCATGAGATGCCCTTAAACGGATGTCGTCCAGTACCCAGCTGATCAAAACTAAATTTTTCAGGTGGGGATTTGCTTTATACTCCTCCGTTCATATAGAGTGTAAGGGGTGTGTGTCTGCCATGATAAGACGGCTTTGATGGTGTAAACCGTTCCTATACCGCCAGCCTCAGAATCTCGGCAATGGTTTCCTTGGTGTAGAGCCCACCAATACCCCATTGGCGGGCCAGGCCTTCAGCGTTTTCGGCGATTGCTTCGATGTCGGCGGCGGGGATCTTCACCTCGCCCAGACGCACCGGCGATTTGATCGTTACAAACCACTGTTCTAGGGCAGCAATCCCTGCTGCGGCAGAATCCAGCCCGAAGATCTCCTTGGCGAACCGTTCAAACTGGCTGGGGTTTTTGGCGGCGTACCACTTCATCCAGGCGGGCATGACGATGGAGAGTCCGGCCCCGTGCGGGATATTGTAGATGGCGCTCATGGCATGTTCGATCATGTGGTTGGGAAAGCTGTATTCGCCGATCCCGGCCGGAGTCAGGCCGTTGAGGGCCAGGGTGGCGGTCCACATGAAGGAGGCGCGGGCTTGGGCGTGGCCGGGCTCGGCCATGATCAGATCCGTGGTCTCGATCACCGTCTTGATGATCCCTTCCACCAGCCGGTCCTGGAGATGGGTGCCGGGCTTCTTGGTGAAGTAGCCCTCGATTACATGGGCGATGGCGTCCACGGCGCTGTAGGCCGTGTAATTCAGCGGCACGGAATGGGTCAGCTCCGGATTGAGGATGGAGACCTTGGGGTAGACGTGGGGCGAGGCGATATTGTATTTCTGGCGGGTCTCGGCATTGGTGACCACCGAGTTGCCGTTCATCTCGCTGCCGGTGGCGGCCAGGGTCAGGATGGTGAAGACCGGCAGGGCCCGCTCCACCTCCTTGCCGACAAAGAAGTCCCAGACATCCGTGTCGCTCAGGGCGCCCACGGCGATGGCCTTGGACTCGTCTATAACTGAACCGCCTCCCACTGCCAGGATCGCCTCAACCTTGTCCCGCCTTGCCAGGACCACGCCTTCCCTGGTATGGGAAAGAAGCGGGTTGGAGTCCACCCCGCCATACTGGCTGCAGGTGATATCGCCGGCCTTGAGGCTGGCCATGACCCGGTCGAGCAGGCCGCTTTTGACTATCGAGTTGCGGCCATAAACCAGCAGGACCCTGGTTATTCCGGCAGCGTTCAGTTCCGCGCCGATCAGGGCCTCCTTGCCGGCGCCGAAGATGATCTTGGTCGGGTTGTGAAAGGTGAAATCAAACATGAGTCTCTCCTTGTGGTGGATGGTCTGGTTTTTTGTGATAGGCGTTGAGGATAGAGAACAACTGAGAATAATGTATCATTCTTTGGCTGAAAGTGCCAATTTTTCCGGCTCCTCGACCAGTGTGGGGGATGTTGCAGGCTGTGTCGTACCCCGTCAAGTACAGGAAATGTGGTCTGACCCCGCTTGATTCGCTTGATTTTGTCTTGATTTATTTTGCTTCCCGTGGCATCGTGTAATTACAGTAATCACAATAATGCCGCTCACATTCAAATGCAGGTGCCACCATGGATAAAACGTTACGCTCTCGGGATATTAAGATAGTGCATATAGGCAACTCACTGGGGGTCCGCTTGCCCAAAGTCCTCTTGCAAAAATACGGTTTCACTCATTCCCTGGTTCTGGAAGAAACCGCTCAGGGGCTTCTCCTCCGGAAGAAACAAGACGACAAGCTCTCCTGGGCTGACACCTATAAGGCCATGGCCAATGAGGGGGAAGACTGGAGCGAGTATGACCCGACACTGCTTGACGGATTGGAGGATGACGACGTTGACGCCTAAACGATACGAAATCTATTTTGCAGACTTGAATCCAACCCTCGGCAGCGAAATCAGTAAAATCCGTCCTGTTGTTATCATTAGCGATGACGCCATGAACACATATCTGGAAACGGTTGTCATTTGTCCGATAACTTCGAAAATCCACCCAACATGGAGAACACGCTTTCAGATTACGTGTGTCGACAAACAGGCTGAAGTTGCTGTTGATCAGATACGAACAATCAGCAAAACACGACTAAAGAAAAAAATTGATCAGTTGCCTGATGATGATGCTTCCCAGTTACGGAGAATCATTACCGAGATGTATGGTGAGTAGCTCTCTTCCCGATCTTTGTGAATTGAGGTCCGTCAGCCGAGCACAAATTGAAGCCAGCCACCCATGGGGTGATGTCCGGGGGATGGTCAATCCCTGATTCTGTTTTTTTTATTTTGGTCAACTTGCTAACTTGGAAGCCTGACACCGTTTCTCCTTGACCATTGTCTGATTTGACGAGTAGCTCTGGCTTCAATGAACCTCCGAAAATTTAACGTCAAAGCTCAGGGACGCGCCGCTTGCGGCGCGTCCCGCTGGAGCGAAGGTTAGCCCGATGTGCTGAGCATCGGCACCCACAAAGCTGCGGCGGCAACAACACAAGCCAAAGCTACTGATGCGATAAATAAACCACTGCCACCGAAAAAAGATCGCCAGAACGACACGTTGTTTTCTTCGTTACCATTATTGTTCAATCCAGATAGTCGGTATAAAGCGGACTGAACAGTGATGAATTGCTGCTTCTCCCGATAATGTGCCCGTGCTTTTGATGCGAGATAACCGATTACGAAGCCATTGAACAGAACAAGTAAGACACAACCGATAGACTTGCCAATAAACGAAAGTTCGGCCTTGCTCCCAATTAGACCCGCAACCACAGCGACGTCTAAGGTAAGAACCTGAAGTGTTGTCGTAAAAGACCTTTCCGACAAGGATCGTAACGTTGCGAGTCCCCCGTCATACAAAACCTTGAGCGGTTCAATGTTTCTTGTTTCTTGATCTGCCATATCAGTCACCCGTGGGTATGAACAATAAAATATACCGGTTTATCCGGTGTATTTTATTGTTGGAATTTGGTATTCAATTGTCAGAATTATTTCCCCCAAAAAAAGAAGTGGTCACTCGCGTAAAAAAAACGTAAGCTAGTTTTATCAACAGATACGCGGTCAATATTTTTAAATATTTTAGAGCAGATAGATGCCAATAACTAACACTCCGTTAAGATATCCGGGCGGCAAGTCGTCTCTCAGTTTGTTCCTTGCCCAAGTTATTGAGCTTAATGACCTCCAAAGCGGAACTTATGTTGAGCCCTATGCGGGGGGCGCCGGTGCCGCCCTGAACTTGCTTTTTCATGGCACAGTGAACCACATAGTTATTAATGACTTCGACCCTGCTATTTATGCCTTTTGGGTCTCCGTTCTTAATGAACCTGACGAGTTCGTCCGAAGAATCTCCTCTGCCCCCCTCAGCATTGAGGAATGGCACCGTCAGAAAAATATTCTTAATACCCATAAACAGCAAAACATTTTTGATGTTGGCTTTGCAGCTTTCTTCCTGAACCGCTGTAATCGATCGGGCATTCTTAAGGCCGGGCCCATCGGTGGCCAGCATCAAACGGGGACATATACAATAGACGCTCGTTTCAATCGGGAGGACCTTATTAAAAAAATTAGAAGAATCGAGCGATACAAGGAGAGAATTAGTGTCTACAATCTTGACGCGATCGATCTCCTACAGAAGGTTGTTCCAAGCATTGATGGACCAAAGCTTGTCTATCTTGATCCTCCCTACTTCAAAAAAGGTCATCAATTGTATCTGAATGCCTACGAATATGACGACCATGAAAATCTAGCTTGGGCGCTTGGCAAGATGTCAAGTTCAGATTTCTGGGTGTTGACCTATGATGACGCCCAAGAGATCCGTGTTCTTTACCAAGACAATATCACCTCGACATACACCTTGAATTACTCTGCTGCCAAACCAAAACAGGGCTGTGAGCTTTTAATTTCCCCTCCCTGGTTGATGTTGCCCGACAAGATTGGGACCAAATTTACCATGGCCTAATCTTCCTCGAGTATCATCTCGATAAGCGGTTCGATTTGGGACCAGAAATTGCGCAAATCATCTGTCGTCGGCCGTCCATAATCGCCATGGACGTAATCGTTCAATGTTTCAATATGGACAAATGATTGACTGTCATGGGCCACGAAGCGTTGAAACTTTTTACGAATTGCGGTGCTTTCAAACCAGTCGCCATGGCGGCCATGCAGGTTGTTGATACGCTTTGTCAACCCGAGGGTAAGTCCGTTTTGGTCTACTGTTTCACTTATGGCTCCGTTGATGTCGTATAGCCGTTGGACGGCCAAGTCTAGAATCGTCCTGATCAACAGGCCGCCAGCATTGGGGTAAACCCCCACGGACATTTTTTGCCCTTCTTTTATAAGTTCGTTCAGTTTTAGTGAGCCCGTGTTGAAATCTAAAGTGTCTGCGATCAATTTTTCAACTCGTTTGCGTGGTTTTGGTTTGCGGGGTTCCTGCTTGTCCGGCTCAGATTCGCTTTGTTCTGCCTCAAAGGTATTTTCCTCTTTTTTACCTGATGTAATTTCTTCAAAAATGTCGGAGATGTATTTTTTGCGCTCATCGACTTCGTTTCTGGATGTTATTGTCTCGTCAGCTATATCTTTGAACATCCTTAAGATGATTTGCAGGAATTCGTCTTTTGGAATCTCATACTGCAGGGCGGCTCCATTTACCTGAAACCCTGTTTTCTTGATAAAACTGCTTGTCTCCATAAATCTGGTAAGGGTTGATGTCTGGAATTTCTCAGAGAGGTATTTGTCTTTTCTGTCATCATCTATATCAGCCTCACGTACCATTTCCCTAACAAGCATGGTAGCTGCCGCTGTACGCACCTCAGCTATGGGCACGGAGTAGCGGTCAGCGATCTCTTCATATGGTACTTTCTTGAGCACGTCTCCGGCAAGGAAGCGCATTTTCATGATACGCTGCCACGGAGAAGTCATCTCTGACCCGTGCCTGGCAATAAGAATCGGAGCAACAGCTTCCCTGGACGGAGCAATGTACATAGGCAATTTCTCCCATTGGTTCGTGTCAACATCTTCGGCTAAGCGGGAGTAGGTATGTTTCTTGCGAGGAGGTGCTATGTCAGGGTTGCGCAAGAGCTTTAGCGCCGTAATGCGACGGTTCCCCTCAACTACAACAAAGTGGTTTCCCTCTTTGGCGACAATGGGCAATTCGTTTATAAAAAAGCCGTTTTTGGCGATGCTTTTCGCTATCTCCAGGATCTTAAATTCCTCAATCATGTATTGTATGATCGATTTCTGGGGCTCGTTTAGCATTTCTTCCGGTAGACGCGGGTTTTGTTTATCCAGCCTTATGGCGTCGACAGATAGTTTGCGAAGTTCCCAGTCTGAGTAGTCGATCATGGTGCTGTTCTCCTGTAATGTTGTGTCGTTTTCTGCCCAACCGTATAATTAGGCCTGTTTTTGCATCGAAAGACGAGCCTGTTGGAAAATCATAAAATTTATTCATCATAGGCAGGGACAGGGGGGAATGTCAAACGATAACTTGTTCCGAATTATTAATAATCTCCGTAAATTATTGGATAGTAACCCTCGTTTGGCGCTATAGTGTTACCGGTTTTTTCACGTAACTGTTGCCTGTCGTTGTATTGCCGTTGTTGATGATTGAAAAAGGAACAAAAAGGTCGATATCGCAAGCGGCTTTTGCCTTCAGTGTTTATTGTGGGGTTATGGATGTCGGGATGAGCTTTTTCGTGTCGTTTGGTGTTGTTTGCTTGCTGTATATTTTTGTTTTGACAGGAGAATGGGTTGACGGGTAATAAATTGGCAATGGTGACCAGTTCAATCAGGAAAAAGGCGAGACCATCGGTTGCCGCCTCTGTGTCTGCACCGGGCGGCGGGGACATCCTGCCGCTGCCCGCTTCGTGGGCGGAGTGTGCGGCGCGCGGCTGGGATCAGGTGGATGTGGTGCTGGTCAGCGGTGATGCCTATATCGATCACCCCTCCTTCGGCATTGCCCTGATCGGCAGGCTGCTGGAGAGCCATGGCTATCGGGTGGCCATCCTGGCCCAGCCCCGGTATGACCGGCTCGATGACTTTCTCCAGTTCGGCCCGCCCCGTCTTTTCTGGGGGATCAGCGGCGGCAATCTGGACTCCATTGTCGCCAATTATTCCGGCAACGGCAAGGTGCGCACCGAGGATGCCTATTCGCCGGGCGGCAATCCCTGGCGCGACGGCGAGAAGGGCAGGACCAACCGGCGCCGGCCTGATCACGCCACCCTCATCTATGCCAATCTGGCCCGCGCCGCCTGCAAGGGTGTGCCCATTATCCTGGGCGGGGTCGAGGCTTCGCTGCGCCGCTTTGTTCATTATGATTATCAGCAGGGCAAACTGCGCGCCTCGCTCTTGACCGACGCCAAGGGTGATCTGCTCATTTATGGCATGGGTGAGCGGGCGGTGGTTGAGGCCGCTGACCGTCTGGCTGCAGGCAAGGGGCTCGACGGGATTGCGGGCAGCTGCGAGCGTTTGACCGAGGCGGAATTCCGCTCACGCCTTCCTGATCTTCCCGTAAGCGGCAATGAGGCGTGTTCCATCCTGCCATCCTGGGAGGCAATAGAGCAGGACAAACGGCTGTTCATGGAAGCGGAGCGGATGGTCGACATTCATGCCCGAGGGTGTCTGCCGAACCTGTTGGTGCAGCGCCAGCAGAGCGCCTGGCTCATCCAGCATCCGGCGGCATTGCCGCTGACCACCGCCGAGCTCGATCAGGTGTACGAGTTGCCATACAGCCGGAAACCCCATCCGGCCACCCCGGATATCCCGGCCTACCGCATGATCTGCCATTCGCTGACCATTGTCCGTGGCTGCTCCGGCAACTGCTCCTTCTGCGCCATCACCCGCCATCAGGGGCCGATCATCAGCAGTCGCAGCCCGGAATCGATCCTGCGTGAGGCCAGGATCGTCAGCGGTATGGACAACTTTACCGGTGTCATCAGCGATCTGGGCGGCCCTACCGCCAATCTCTATCGGACCAGTTGCAAGGTCGGCTCCTGCCGCAAGCATGATTGCCTCTATCCGAAGATCTGTCCCAATCTGCAGGTGGAGGAAGAGACTTTCCTGAATCTGCTGCGGGATATCTCGAAGATAGCAGGGGTCAATCATGTCTTTATCTCTTCCGGCCTGCGCATGGAACTGCTGATCAAGACCCCCCGTCTGCTCCAGGAGATTATCCGCAGCCACACCCCAGGGGCCATGAAGATCGCCCCGGAGCACACGGAAGATGAAGTGCTGACCCTCATGCACAAGGAGTCGCACCAACAGTTGATTGATTTCCTCCACCAGTGCCGCCAGGTGGCGGCAGGGATCGGCAAAAAGATCATCTTTACCCCCTATCTGATCGCCTCTCATCCCGGCTGCACAGCCAGGGATACGGAGGCCATGACCAGAAAGCTCCGGGCCCTGGACCTGCCGGTCAAACAATTTCAGGACTTCACCCCGACTCCCGGCACGTTGTCCACTGCCATGTATGTCACCGGCCTGCATCGGGATACCAATAAGCCCATCCCGGTTGCCCGGAACCAGTCGGAGAGGAAAGAACAGCGCGGTCTGCTGGAAAGACAGATGCAGAGAACTGGTCGGCATGGAAAACAGACGGCAGCGTCCAAAAAAGATTTTCTGCCGAGAAGAAAGAAAAAATAGGAATGATTCTCTTTATCTCTTTACAGGGGCATTAAAATGAACCATAATATGGAACATATCTTTAAGGTAGCGGACTATATTAGTTAATAAATTCCCATAGTATGGAAGGGTAATCATGTGCCAGGAAGTAAACAGAGATTGCAGTTGTGGAAAGGAAAATGTCTCCTTTCATCTGCGTGATAATATTATGAGCCAGGAGGTTATTGATCGTCTCTTCTGTCCTGCCTGTTCAGGAACGGTAGCCTTGGAGCAGGAGAGTATGGTTGAGGATAACGGGTGGGTCATTGAATATGATATGGATCTGGCCCGGATGTATGCCATCGCCAAATTAGGTGTGGAACCGGATCAGGTACACCCGGGCTTTGTCTTTGATGAGGGCTATGTCACCTGGCGTGAGATGTATCCGGGTGAGACCAGGGATATTGGTGATGAGCGGAAGCGGATTGTCTCCATGAAAGATAAAAATCCTCAGGAGTATTTGACGACCATCAACGCATGGGCGGTTGAACGGATTGCTCGTTTGAAGGCCGAGGGCTGGCGAAAGGCGAAACGCGCGTAAGGACGGTTTCCCTTCTTTATTGTTGCTGGCTGACCATGGGGAGGCTGGCAACAACCTTTGTCTTTCCTGACTTCTCGATGGTGCCGGCGACCGTTGATGTCTGTTGCGCAAAACCATACTCCACCAGTGCCTTGAGATCCGCCCACATGGTTCTGCTGCCCATGATCGCGACGACGATCTCACTGGATCCTCTTTTGAATTTCCCCACATAGGTTTGTCCGGCCGCATTGGTAAAGCCGGTCTTGCCGCCTATCGCCCCTTCTATCTGCCACAGGGCCTTGTTGTGATTGCGGAGCAGTTTCCCCTCTGCGGTATGGGCCTTGATCTGTTTCATCCTCTGCGAAAATTCTTTATCCTGCATGACGTGCCTGAAGATAGTAGCCAAGTCTCGGGCTGTGCTGCTTTGTCCTTCCGCGGTCAAGCCGTTGGCGGTCTTGCAGACTGTTTTCTGTGCGCCCCAGAGTTTGGCTCGCAAGGTCATCATGCGGGCAAAGGATTTCTCTGAACCGGCAATTTTTTCGGCCAGGGCAACGCTGGCATCATTAGCCGAAGAGAGCAAAACGGCATTGATCAGGTCATCGGCCCTATACTGTTTCTTCCTCTCAAGATAGACCTTGGAGCTTGGTTGTTCGGCGGCCTTGGAACTGACCGAGACAGAGTCGTTGGAATCAAGGGATTTGATGGCAATCATGCCGGTCAGGATTTTGATGGTGCTGGCTGGCTGGCGGGGGGTATCAGGAGACACTGCAAAAATAGTCTCACCATTGGCTGCATCCATGATGAAGGCACTTTTTGCTGAGATCTTCTTCTCGAGTTTCTTGCTGCCCCGAGATGAGCACTGGGTCGTTCTGACCTCGGTGACAGTAACTGTGGTGACAGTAACTTCCTGTGCCGTAAGAGCAGCTTCTGGCCTGACCTTGCCGATATTTTTTTTATGTGGAGAGATGTCCTTGTAGTTTCCGAGGACCTTTATCTCCTGGGGGATATCTTTGTTGATGGTACTCTTTGTCCGGCTCGAATTCACCGATCGCTTGGCCTTGTCCTGCAGCACAGGAACAGCCATGGTTGGCGTGGCCGATAGTCCGATAAAAAAACAGCAGAGCAACAGACTGGCCAACAGAAAAGAGGGAATAGATGATTTTATCATAGGGGCAAGTATGTTCCGATGGACAGAAGATATCATAAGAAATTATAAACCTTTGATTATTTTTATATAACAGGCTGTTTCTTGTCAAGAAATTAAAGCATTTTTGTAAAAGAAACAAAAAATAAGCTTTTGGAGTTGGTTCTCCGTTGCTTCTTAATTGACCGAAAAGTTTGTTTTAGGTAAGATCGAATACGATTATGCCAGTAACTAGCGGTCCCGATCTCTTCCTACTATCCCCATGATTGTCAGTATAATAACTAACACAATATGAAAAGGGGCGTTTCGTGCCGGATGACACCAGTGTGCATATGACCTTGAATGATATCATTGATGCAAGTCAGAAAAAATTTGCTGACTTGCCGGCAGTAGGAATGGCCCTTGAAACTCCTTTGAGTTATCAGGTTTTTTATGAGCGGATTATCGCGCTGGCGGTACGCTTGTCGAGGGAAGGGATCAAAAAAGGTGATCATATTGCCATTCTGGCGGAAAATTCCCAAAACTGGGGCGCCGCCTATTTTGCCATTGTCCGTCTGGGAGCTGTCGCTGTTCCCGTCTTGCCTGATTTGCCGGAGGCGGATGTCCATCATATCCTCACAGAGATGCGGGTACCGGTTCTTTTCACCACCGAGCGGCAGATAGAAAAAATATATGAGTTAAATCAGAAGAGCCTGAAGCGGATTGTTATGCTCGATGACTCTGCTGCCAGCCTCGACTTTCTTGCTGTGGAGACCTTTTCTGGCTATCTGGTGGGTGCTCTGGAAATGCGGGAAGAGGCGGCAGCAAAAGGGAATATTGTCTTCGATAAGGTGCTTGAAGATGATCTGGCATCTATCCTCTATACCTCAGGGACCTCAGGATATTCCAAGGCCGTCATGCTCAGTCATAAGAATCTGGTTGCCAATGCCAGATCCGCTTCTGCCATGATTGATGTCGAGCCGGGAGCTGTTTTTCTTTCCATCCTTCCCATGTCACATACCTATGAGTTTACATTAGGATTTATCCTGCCCTTGTCGTGGGGTGCCAGAATTGCCTATGCAGGTAAGACACCGACGCCGGCCGTCCTGCAGAGAATCTGCAGCCAGGAAAAGCCCTATGCCATCTTTGCGGTGCCTCTTGTACTGGAAAAAATTTATAAAAAACGGGTACTCCCACAGATTAGCAAAAGTTTCGCCTTGTCTCTGATTTGTCGCTTTGAGGCGGGCAAAAAATTTATCCATAAACGCATCGGGGCAAAGCTTCTGGAGTTCTTTGGCGGGAATCTGCAACTGATGGGAATAGGTGGGGCGGCCCTCAACCCGGAGGTTGAACAGTTTTTGTATAATGCCGGTTTTCCTTATCTTATCGGCTATGGCTTGACTGAGTGTGCACCTTTGCTGGCAGGTGGGCCGCCAGGCGATAAAACTATTGTTGTAGGTTCAACAGGCAAGCCTGTTCCCGGAGTGAAGGTAAAAATTGTCGACCCTGATCCCCAGACTGGTATCGGCGAGATTTATGGTTGTGGCCCGAATGTGATGCGAGGCTACTATAATGATCCGGACGCTACCGCTGAAGCTATCACCGAAGATGGCTGGTTGGCCACCGGCGATCTGGGGTACATTGATGATCTGGGCAATTTACATGTCCGGGGTCGATCCAAGAATGTTATTGTCATGTCCAATGGTGAAAATGTCTATCCTGAGGCCATTGAACATAAGATGAATGTGCGTCCCTGGGTTGTGGATTCGCTGGTGGTTGAAAATAATAACCGTCTTGAGGCCTGGGTCTATCCTGATTATGAGTATGTTGATGCGGCAACCACCGATCAGTCACGGCTTCAGCGGCATGAGTACATAGAAGGGTTGCTGGCGGAGATGCGGGCGGAGATAAATGAACAGGTGTCGCCGGCCGCGCGATTGACCAGGATGCTTGAGCGCCGGGAACCCTTTGTCAAGACAGCAACTCATAAGATTAAACGGTATCTTTATGCTGGTGGAAGCATGATGTCCTGAGACCATGGTTTTTGCAAAGTGTGTCTATTGGTTAACCGGATGCTCTGGTTGATTGGAAAGAAAAATATTATTGAGGAGAAGAAATGAAGAAGATAATCTCTGTGGTTTCCCTGGCAGCTCTTTTGACTGCTGGGTCAGCCTGGGCCGCTGGCTACCGGATTCCTGAGCAGTCGGTGGATTCAACGGCAAAGGCAGGTGCTCATATCGCCTCAGCCAATGGTGCTGATGCCAGTTATTTCAATCCGGCCAATATGTCCTGGAACAGTGCTGACACATGGCAGGTTGAGGGTGATTTGACCTATATCCATCTGCCGTCGATAACCTATAGTGATGATCGTTCAGTAACCATGAACGGTGAGTCCGAGAAAGAAAACTTTCTGCTGCCAACGGTATTCATGGTTTCCCCTGACTATAATAATTTCAGGGTTGGTTTTTCCGTAACCGCCCCCTATGGTCTGTCCAAGCGCTGGCAACAACCCTTCCCCCGAACCTTTTCTGAAGAGTATAGCCTCAAGGTCTTTGATATCAACCCCACGATTTCTTATAAACTTTGTGACTATTTCGCCGTTGCCGCAGGTCCGCGCATACTTTACAGCTCTGCCAAGGTGAGCAGTAATGGTGTTGTCTCGCGTACGATGGGCTACACCGCGACCCGTTTTATGGAAGGAGACACCACTGAGCTGGGTTGGAACGCCGCTCTTTCCGCCCGGCCGATGAAGAACATGACCCTGGCTGTGACCTATCGTTCCGAGGTGGATCTTGATCTCGACGGTGACGCTCTGCTCGGCACCAACACCCAGGCTGCTCCTGTGGCCACAGGTGGCAGTGTCAGCATTCCGGCTCCAGCGGTTTTGAGCCTCTCCGCGGCCTATACCTTTGATAAGTTGACCGTTGATCTGACCTGGGATCGTACATACTGGTCAGACTATGAGAATATCATCTTTCAATATGATACCACCCTGCGTAATCCGGTAATAATCGGTGCCTTTGGTACTCCCATTGTCAAAAACTGGGATGACAGCGATGCCTATCGCTTGGGGATTTCCTATGATCTCAATGAGGCCTGGACTCTGATGGCTGGCTTTGCCTATGATCAAACACCTGTCCCTGACGCCACCCTGGGCTTTGATCTCCCTGACTCCGATGCCTATCTCTATTCCTTGGGCGCGCGTTACAAGGTAAGCGCACAGGTGGAGCTTGGCGCCGGCTATCTCTATGATTATAAAAAGAGCCGCTCGGTCACCAATGCCATCGTGGACGGTACTTTTACCGATTCTGCCGCCCATCTTCTGACTGTAGGGCTTACCTATACCTTCTAGGTGGCTTCAGCAGCGATCAGCTTCCTGGCAGAGCAACTGTCTGACTTGAAGCTGATCGCTGAACACTTTCTTGTCCTTTCTTTTCCTCTTGCTGTCTTGGTACTTTGGCTTCCCCATGAAAACAGATTCTTCGATCGCTGTCATATATGGTCTAGAGCAAAAGACCAACGTGATCCGTCCACTCTTCTCCTGTGGAGTTTCTGCCGGTTTTCCTTCACCTGCCGACGATCATGTTGATCGGAAACTGGATCTGAACGAACTGCTGATTCAAAACCCGGCGGCCACATTTTTTGTGAGGGTGGCCGGCGATTCCATGACCGATGCCGGGATTAATCATGACGATATTCTGGTTGTAGACAGATCATTGCAGGCTGGTCACGGTAAGATCGTCATTGCCATTATTCATGGCGAGTTGACCGTAAAACGGCTGATGGGCAGGGATTCCTCCTGGCAGCTGGTGGCGGCCAATGCTGCGTATCCTGCGGTGAAGATCAGTGAAGAGGCCGGGTGCGAGGTGTGGGGCGTGGTTACCAGTGTCATTCATCAATTTTGATGGTGTTATGAAAAAAGTCTTTGCCCTGGTTGATTGCAACAACTTCTATGTCTCCTGCGAGCGTTTGTTTCGTCCTGCGCTCAACATCCAACCGGTGGTTGTGCTTTCCAATAATGACGGCTGCGTGATTGCCCGGTCCAATGAGGCCAAAGCGCTGGGGATTCCCATGGGCGAGCCTTATTTCAAGATCAAGGCCTTTGCCCGCAGGCAGAATATCCATGTCTTTTCTTCCAATTATGCCTTGTATGGAGATCTTTCCGCCAGGGTGATGGATGTCCTGCACCAGATGGAGGCGGAGATGGAGGTCTATTCCATTGATGAGGCCTTTTTGTCCCTGCCGGTTAGCAGGAACTGGAACCGGATCAGTTATGCGGCAGAGCTCAGGGAACGAATCAGGAAATATGTGGGGATTCCTGTATCCATTGGTATTGGGCCAAGCAAAACCCTGGCCAAGATTGCCGGTCGGGTTGCCAAAAAAGAAGGCCGCTATCAGGGCGTGTTTGATCTGGCTGACAGCAGCCAGATGGATGATGTCCTCCGGCAGACAGAGGTCAATGATGTCTGGGGGATTGGCAAGCGCTTTACGGAAAAACTGGGCAGGCAGGGGATTCATAACGCCCTTGAACTGAAAAGGGCCAATGATGCATGGATCCGCAAGCATCTGACGGTGGTTGGGGCACGGATTGTCATGGAGCTGAATGGTATCTCCTGCCTGCCTCTGGAGAAGGCCCCAGCCGCCAAAAAATCCATCGTCACCTCTCGATCTTTTGGCCAACCGGTAACGGCATTGAGTGATCTCAGAGAGGCGGTCATCAGCTTTTCCTCCAGGGCGGCGGTAAAGCTGAGGGAACAGAACCTTGAGGCTGGCGCGCTGCATCTTTTTTTGGCCACTAATCGTTTTGGTGATCAGGCAGTCTCGTATTTTAATGGCCAAACCGTGCCTTTGCCCCACCCGACGTCAGACACCTCAATGTTGATAACCACGGCCTTGCGCTGTCTTCAGTCCCTTTATAAAGCGGGATATAGATATCAGAAGGCAGGGGTTCTCCTGTCAGCTCTGTCCCCTCAGGGATATAAGCAGCAGAGCCTTTTTGCCCCGACGACCGAGGAAAATAAACCGCTGATGACGGCGCTCGACAGGATCAATGATAAGTGGGGGCAGGATACCATCCGATATGGATTGACCGGAGCACACAAATTATGGGGGATGCGCCAGTCGTACAAATCGTCGGCCTATACAAGCAGTTGGCAGGAGCTGCCGCTGGTCAAGGCATCTCTGGTATAAGTTACAAGACGTTTGCCATTATCAACAGGGAGGAGAAAATGAAATCCTTTGAAGAGGTTGTTCAATTCCATGGCCACGTCTGTCCAGGTCTGGCCTTTGGCTTCCGGGTGGCGCAAGCGGCCCTTGATGCCATGGGTGCGCGTTCCAGGGATGAAGAACTGGTGGCGGTGGTGGAAAATTGTTCCTGTGCTGTTGATGCCATTCAGGTGGTGAGTGGTTGTACCTTTGGAAAAGGAAACCTGGTGGTCAGGGATTATGGGAAACAGGTCTATACCTTTCTCAAACGACCGGAAGGGGAAGGGGTGCGAATCAGTGTCACCTGGATTGCCCCGCCGGAAGATGAGGAGATGACCGCCTGTTGGCAGCGTTTTTCCCGGGGCGATCGGTCAACCGAGGTCATGCGGGCGATCAAGGCCCATAAGGGCAGGAAGATTCAGGCAATTCTCCAGGCTGATACGGAGGCTCTCTTTGAGATCCGAAGAGTCAAAGAACAACTGCCGGAGCAGGCCCGTGTCAATCCCAGTATTCGTTGTGCCAGGTGCGGGGAGAAGGTAATGGTACCCAGGGTTACGATCGTTGACAAGCGATCCCTCTGTCTCCCATGTGTTGATATCGAAAGAGGGAACCAGGAATTTTGCAAAGGTAAGACTATGTCGTGATAGTTGTAAGCGCCTCATCTCAATCAGTGGTCTATTTGTTTGGCCCTTGAGTTAAATGGCTTGTGAGGTAAAGGTAATTTTAAAAAAGTTATGTCGGGTGGTTGAGTTGTCTGCATAAACCCCCGTGTTAAAATTTTATTTTTGCTCGTGCACTCCGGATATCAGGTGGAGGTGTGGCGCCAAAAGTAAAAGGTAACTTTAAATTCATGGAAGAGGAGGTCTGTAGTGTTCAGAATATCTTATAGGTTGTTTTTTCTTGTCTTCATGCTGTTTGGCGTACCAGGTGCTGCAATGGCAATGGATGCCGCCGCTGGAAACCATCTTGACCTCACTGCAAGCTGGGTCGGCTATGTTTCCCTTCTTCTTTTCGTTGTGGCCTATGGTCTGGTTATGGCCGAAGAGTATACCCACATGCGTAAATCCAAGCCGGTGCTGCTGGCTGCCGGTCTGATCTGGGGTATCATTGCCTGGGTTTACGCCAGTAACGGTTTTACCCATGCCGCTGAGGTGGCGGTACGCCATAACATTTTGGAGTATGCCGAACTCCTTCTCTTTCTGCTTGTGGCCATGACCTATATCAATGCCATGGAGGAACGGCAGATCTTTGAGGCCTTGCGGGCCAAACTGGTCTGTGCCGGTTATTCCTTCCGCCAACTCTTCTGGATTACCGGACTCCTTGCCTTTTTCATCTCACCGGTGGCCGATAATCTGACCACCGCCTTGCTCATGTGTGCCGTGGTTATGGCCATTGGTAAGGACAATGTTAAATTTATCAGCCTGTCCTGTATTAATATTGTTGTCGCCGCCAATGCGGGCGGTGCCTTCAGTCCTTTTGGCGACATCACGACCCTCATGGTCTGGCAGAAAGGTATTGTTGACTTCTGGACATTTTTCAACCTCTTTGTTCCCGCTGCCGTGAATTGGCTGGTGCCGGCCGTGATCATGTGTTTTGCCGTGCCCAAGGTTCATCCTTCTGCCTGTGAGAGTGGTGTCAAGATGAAACGCGGTGCTATTATGGTTATGATCCTCTTCCTTCTGACTATTGCCACCGCAGTCAGCTTCCATAATTTTCTCTACCTGCCGCCGATGATGGGGATGATGACAGGTCTTGCCTATCTGAAAATATTTGGTTTTTACCTGAAAAAAACCCATAAAAACGGCCACGGCAGCCAAAGTTATGACCCGGACAAGGCAGAAGAAGAGATTGGTGACACGGTACCCTTTGATGTGTTCAGGCATGTTGCCAGGGCTGAATGGGACACCCTGATGTTTTTCTACGGTGTTATCCTCTGTGTCGGTGGCCTTGGCTTTATCGGATACCTGACCATGGCCTCCCAAGTCATGTATGGTGACTGGGGTCCGACAGCCGCCAATATCATGGTTGGTGTTCTTTCCGCCATCGTCGACAACATTCCGGTGATGTTTGCCGTGCTCACCATGAAGCCCGACATGTCCACAGGCCACTGGCTGCTGGTTACTCTGACCGCCGGTGTCGGTGGCAGTATGCTTTCCATCGGCTCAGCCGCAGGGGTGGCACTCATGGGCCAGGCTCGGGGAATGTATACCTTTGGAGGGCATTTGAAATGGTTGCCGGTAATTGCTTTGGGTTACGCGGCCAGTATCGGGGTACATTTCCTGATTAACGGCCGGTTTTTCAACGGGATACCGATGTGAGATTGTTACAACTCACGGGTGTCAATGGTCATTTTGAATGACCATTGACTGTTTTTTGAAGAAGATCACTGCAGTCACCATTCATTACACCAAAAAACGACGGTAATTTCAAAAAGTAAGAACCGAGGGGTTGTAGCCATTTTTTCATGTGCAGTATATTTCCCATTTATAGGCTTGTGTAAAATTTTCTGGCACGTCTCATCTTAAAAGTTTTTTGGGTTCAGGACTTATTGGCTTGTCAGATACCTAAAAAGAGAGACTCGAATAGCTCCGGAGCTTGTTGACATGTTATTTACTCAACTTTCTGTGTTGACTTAACTTCTTGAATGCATGACAGAATTGACAGTTAACCGTCTGCTTGTTTGAATGAACTCAACTGCTGCCCCCATAATGGCATCAATCATAGCAAAAACAACATCTTCGGCAAACTCACCTGATGACC
>Ga0180732_1000093_pt1 | contig 95251 bp, 89 predicted proteins | sample KR11_01MetaG_FD_148674 | JGI IMG/M metagenome (GOLD analysis project Ga0180732, IMG submission 148674) | Groundwater microbial communities from the Olkiluoto Island deep subsurface site, Finland - KR11_0.1 MetaG | ecosystem: Environmental > Aquatic > Deep subsurface > Groundwater | place... | reverse complement strand
CAAGGGGTATTTTATGGACAAAAATAGTTGGACTCGGACTTCCTCTTTATGGGCCGATGGCTGTCTCGTGAGCGGCGGCTGGCATGGTGACAATGCGAAGTTGTACGCCGGCTGCGGTGATGTTGACCGCACGGTTCCGAGTCGCGGTCCTCGCCAGCTATTTCTTTCCCTTAATCCCTAATTCTTTTTCTCTTGACCTGCAAAGTTTTACTTTGCAGGTCGTTTTTATATACAGATTAGATTTAAACACTTTAGATTAAAAATGTTATTATTATATTGATGAATAAAAAAACATTAATTATAAATACAGGAAGCGCCTCCAAGAGGCACGCGCTTTATGTTGAAGATAAAAAAGTTTCAAATTCTCATTTTGAAAAATGTTGTGATAATAAATTTACTCTTTCTTTAACAACCGGGGAGGTAAAAGAAAAAAATGATATAAGTGAAAAGATTTTTTTAGATTCAACAGAATATTATTTGAATCTTTTGAAAAGTAAAAATATTATAGAAGACAAAAAAGAAATAGAAACAATCGGGCTCAGGATAGTTGCGCCGGGCAGGTATTTTTTAGAAGATAAGTTGGTGGATGAAAATTATTTAAATGAACTTATTAAAATTAAAGAAAGCGCGCCACTTCACATAAATCCAGTAATTGATGAAATAAATTATTTGAATGAAAATTTTGAAAAAGGGACCATTGTCGGTATTTCTGATAGTAAGTTTCATATTGATATTCCGGAGTATTTTAGATATTACAGTATAAAAAGAGAAGATACGGAAAAATATGATATTCACAGATATGGATATCACGGCATATCGGTTAGTTCTATAATTAAAAAAATAAAAAAGGATATTAAAGATATTCCAGAAAATATAATAGTTTGTCATTTGGGTAGCGGTTCAAGCGTTACGGCTGTAAAAAATGGAAAGAGTTTTAATACTTCAATGGGTTTTACACCGCTTGAAGGTCTCACAATGAGAACGAGAGTTGGAAATATAGACCCAGGCGCTTTGGTGTATCTTGCCAAAAAGAAATCCTTAAATTTTGATGATATTGAAAATTATTTAAATATGGAATGCGGTTTACTTGGATTAAGCGGAGAAGGAGATACAAGAAAAATTGTTGATCTAGTTAAGGAAGGTAATAAAAATGCTATTCTTGCCCTTGATGTTTATTCAAATGATGTAAAGGAATATATAGGTTCTTATTTTGCATTGTTAAGTGGTTTAGATACCCTTATATTTTCGGGGGCTGTGGGGGAGGGGTCGTATGTAATACGCTCTAAAATATGTTCAGATATGGAACATATCGGCATAAAAATAGACGAAGAAAAAAATAAGAATACCATTAATGCTAATGGTATTATCAGTACAGAAAATAGCCCCGTTAAAGTTATGGTATTAATTACAAATGAAACGGAAGAAATTTTTAGAAACACAAAAGAAGTGCTTGTAAACTCAAAAATTAATCAATAAAATAAATTTTTATGATTAAAACAGATAGTAATACTGCATGGGATAAATTTTTTACCACAATAGTGGGTCTTTTTATAATATTAAGTTTTATAGGACTTGTTGATTCAATATATTTAACAATTGAACACTACAAAAATGACGCAGTTGTTTGTCTTATTATAGAAGGGTGCGATTTGGTATTAAAGAGCGAATATTCAACATTTCTGGGTATCCCAGTTGCGCTTTTTGGTATCTTTTATTATTTTTTAATTTTTTGTTTTTCAGCTTTTTCTTTTAGAAAAAGGAGAGAAACAATTTTTAAATATATTTCACTTTTTACAACCGCGGGTATAGTCGTGTCTCTCTGGCTTGCGTATCTTCAGCTTTTTGTAATTAAAGCCATCTGTACATACTGCATGGTCTCCACTTTTGTATCAGTATCCCTGCTTATTTTTGGTGTTATATTTTTAATAAATTTTAAAAAAAGATGTCAAAATCAGAAAGATTTAAAGAAAGGAGAAATAGAGCTACAAAAATAGCAAAAGCTTTAAATAAAGCGTTCCCCGACAAAAATGGAACCTCTTTGGGGTATAAAAACAGTTGGGAATTATTAGTGTCGGTTATTTTATCCGCTCAATGTACAGACGAAAGGGTAAATATAGTTACTAAAAAATTATTTAAAAAATATAAAAAGTTAGATGACTATATTAATGCTAAAAAAACAGAATTTGAGAAAGACATAAAATCAACCGGATATTATAAAAACAAAACAAAAAATATTCTTTCTGCGGCGAAAATGATAAAGAAAGAATTCGGAGAAAAAATTCCTGATAATATGAAAGATTTAATCAGAATTCCTGGTGTCGGTAGAAAAACAGCTAATGTGATACTAAATAATATTTTTGGGAAAACCGAAGGCATTGTTGTGGACACGCATGTTAGAAGATTATGTATTAAATTTGATTTAACTAATAATAAAAATCCTGAAAAAATTGAAAAAGATTTAATGGAAATTTTACCAAAGAAATACTGGAATGATTTTTCTTTCAAACTCGTGGGGTATGGACAAGAAATTTGCGGGGCCAGAAGGCATGATTGTAAAAAGCATCCGCTAACTAAGATTTATCCTAAGGCGAATACAATTTGGCCAAGAGCAAAGTAAACGCAGATAACAAACACAGATTTAATTAGATAAGTGTGGACAAAATAAGTGGATATTTAAGTTTATTGTTTTTTTATTTTGGTATAAAATATAATTAATAAAATATATGACAAAAAAATGGTTCACAGACAGGCCAACTATGATAGCTTTTATATCAGGGTTTTTTAGTGTGCTAATAACATTAATTAATATATTTTTGAGAAGATAGACCTATTTTAAGCTAGATTTTGTATAGCACCGCCAGCTTTTGTATTTTATAAAATTCTAAATTCTTAATTCTTAATTCTTGATTCTTAAGAGACCCTTTTGTGTTATAATTATTGCATATGACTTATATATTTATTCTAATAGTAATTATAGGATTATTATTTCTTTTCATAAGGCAGGTTAACCAATATCAAAGGGGGGTTATGTTTACCTTTGGCAGATATAAGGGAATCAAACAGCCGGGATGGAGGATGGTTATCCCCGTATTTCAAAAACTAATCAGGGTGGATATACGAGTAAAAGCAGTTGATGTTCCAGAACAGAAAGCCATAACGAAAGACAACATACCTGTAGGAGTAAATGCTGTTATTTATTATAAGGTCTCGGATGCTTCAAAAGCAATTCTGGAAGTTGAAAATTTTTTTCACGCGGTGTCTCAATTAGCACAAACAACAATGAGAAATGTTGTTGGGGAGGTTGAGCTGGATGAACTTCTTGGTCAAAGGGAAAAAATTTCCGAAAAAATAAGGAGTATAGTAGACAAAGCAAGTGATGCCTGGGGTATTAGAGTAGACAATGTTGAACTAAAAGATGTTGTTTTACCACCTGACATGGAAAGAACAATTGCAAAACAAGCAGAAGCGGAAAGAGAGAAGCGGGCGGTTATTATAAAAGCAGAAGGTGAAGTTATGTCAGCAAAAAATATGGCAAAAGCTGCTCGCATACTTTCTGATTCTGATGGGGCTCTTCATTTGAGAACTCTGCAATCAATAAATGATATCAGCTCCGACCAGTCAAATACTATTGTGTTCGCAGTCCCGCTGGAAATTCTTCGGGCATTTGAAAAATTTAATAAATCTGAAAACAAGGAAAAATAATTATTTAACAGGGTTCACCCCGTTAAATAATTTTAAGTAGAAAAAAGATATAAATTGTGTGTTGTATAATAATAAAAAATGCAAAAAATTTACATTAATAACAAAATAATTTAAAATTAAAATTTGAGAAAACCTCAAATTTTATTTAATAGGGTTCACCCCGTTAAATAATTTTAAGTAGAAAAAAGATATAAATTGTGTGTTGTATAATAATAAAAAATGCAAAAAATTTATATTAATAACAAAATAGATTTAAAATTAAAATTTGAGAAAACCTCAAATTTTATTTAATAGGGTAAACAATGACAGGCCAAGAAATAATTTTAGGGAAGGATATTTTTGAGTGGCTATTAACCTATGGTTATCCTGTTTTCATATTTATATCAATAATTGACTCAACCTATGTTGCTTTTTTTGCAGGGGTGCTTTCTTCGTGGGGGGTCTTTAATCCTTTCATAATCTGGGCTATCTGCGTTATTGTTAGATTAATAACAGACTCAGCTTTTTTTTATTTTGCTAAAAGAGGGTCCTCTGTTTTAGAAAAATTTTCTTTTTTTAGAAGAATCTCTAAAAGGATTGAGGAAAACAAAGAGGAAAAAGATGTAGAATGGTTATCTCTTTTTAAGGAACACATATTTAAAACCTTATTAATGTCCAAAATAATCCCAATTCCCGGGTTTCCCGAGGCCATTATAACGGCTGGGGGAATTCTGAAAGCTGATTATAAAAAAGTTTTTTACGGAATAGTAGTTGGTCAAGGAATTTGGGCTGGTCTGGTTGTCTTTTTGGGGTATAGATTCGGTGATGTTATATTAAGCGCAAAACATTTGTTAAATGTTATGGGTTTCATATCTGCTCTGTTATTAGTTCTTTTTGTTCTTTACTACAAATATGCGCACACATATATAAAAACAAGGCCTTGGTTTAGGGAGTTTTTTAATGGTAATAATAAAAATATATAAATTAATAATTTTTTAAATAAGTAGTGTTATAATAGATTTATCTGCTCCGTTAGAGATCAAAATGTGGTACTATACATATATAATAAGAAGCACGCGAACAGGCAGATTATATACAGGATTTAGTAATAATCTACGGAAGCGTTTTAATGAACACAATCAAAATAAAAACAAATCAACGAAAGGCAGAGGTCCTTTTGAGGTCGTATATTACGAAGCATGTAATGATTTAGAAGATGCGCATGCTCGTGAATTATATTTAAAATCAGGGGTAGGAAAACATTATATTAAAAATAGATTAAAATGCTTTCTACCTGCCCGCCAAAGCCAAGGCAGACATCTCTTAAAACATGACTAAGATTAAAAATATAAAAATTATCCAACTAACCACCCACCGTGCTTTGTAGCGATGGCAGGCGGGTCTCTAACGGGGTGAACAAGATATATATAGGAACTGATCACGCGGGATTTGAATTAAAAGAAAAACTAATTCCTTTTCTCAAAGAACTTGGGCATGAGATAGTTGATAAGGGGGCATATGAATACAACGAAAAAGATGATTACCCCGATTTTATTTCACAGGTTGCAAAAGAAGTTTCAAGAGACCCAAATAATTCAAAAGGGATAGTTCTTGGCGGTTCTGGACAGGGAGAAGCAATGATATCGGACAGATTTAAAAATGTTAGAACTGCCGTTTATTATGGGGGAAATATTGAAGTAGTAAAATTATCACGCGAGCACAATGATTCAAATATTTTATCTCTTGGAGCAAGATTTATTACAGAAGAACAGGCAAAGACGGCTGTAAAACTATGGCTGAACACACCTTTTTCTAAAGAGGAAAAACATACTCGCAGAATAAAAAAAATAGATTCACTTGGAAGCTCGGCTTCCAAGTAATGAAATAATTTTTAGATTCACTTGGAAGCCGAGCTTCCAAGTGAGGGAATTGAAAAGTTATAAAATTCAAATCTTAATTTTTATAAAGAATATGAAAAAAATTCAAATAATCCCCGCCATAATACCTGAAAGTTTTGAACATCTCAGAGCCCAGCTATCTCTTGTGAGGGGTGTTTGTCCCTTAGTTCAGATAGATATAGTGGATGGAGTTTTTGCCCCAACCATTACTTGGCCCTTTGACTCCACTCAGGGCAAGCCATTCAACTTTGCTCATAACAGGTCTTTTATAGATGAACATTTTAAAAAAATTATTGAACAAAAAGAGGGAATACCTTTCTGGCAAGATTTTAATTTTGAAATAGATTTGATGATTCAAAATCCAGAAAAAACGATTGATGATTGGCTTGGCATTGGCGCTATTAGTTTAATAATTCATATAGAAAGTACAAATGAAATAAAAAAAATAATAGACAAAATAAAAAATGCCAACATTGCAGTCGGTGTTTCTTTAAACCCCAGCACACCAAACGAAAAAATATACCCACTGATAAAAAAAATAAATTTTGTGCAATTTATGGGTAACGATAAAATTGGATATCACGGGGTTGAATTGGATAAAAGAGTTTATCAAAAAATAAAAAATCTTAAAAATAAATACCCAGAGTTACCTATATCTATTGATATAGGTGTTAGTCACGAGACAATACCACTTCTTATTGAAGCAGGGGCAAATAAATTAATATCAGGTTCTGCAATTTTTAATGCAGATAATATAGAAGAAACCTTTGATGAGTTAAAAAATTTAGCCACCTCAAAAATATAGTTATGGAAATAAATGAAGAAAAAATAGTAGAACTAAAAAAAATAGCGAACGAAATTCGTAAAACGATAATAAAATCTCTCGTATCTGCCGAGTCTGGGCACACAGGCGGGTCTCTTGGTATGGCAGATATATTTACGGCGTTTTATTTTTATATATTAAAACAAAATCCAAAAGAACCCCTTTGGCCTGAAAGGGACAGATTAATTTTATCTAATGGGCATATTGTTCCTGCAAGATATTCTGCGATGGCGCACGCCGGATATTTTTCTGTTGAAGAATTAGAAAACGGTTTGCGAAAATTCGGAACTGTTTTTCAGGGTCACCCGGATAGAAAATTTTTGTCATCAATGGAAACAACATCTGGCCCACTCGGCTGTGGTCTGGGGCAGGCATGTGGGGTTGCTCTTGGAGCAAAAATGGATGGGAAAGATTTTTATACATATTGCATAATGTCTGATGGGGAACATCAAGAAGGAAATCTTTGGGAATCAGTGATGTTTGCTGGGAAATATAAAATAGATAATTTAACAGGAATTATAGACAGAAATAATATTCAAATTACTGGTAACACAGAAGATGTAATGCCTTTAAATTCTTTGCGAGATAAGTATGAAGCATTTAATTGGAATGTGATTGAGGTTGACGGGCACGATTTTGTAAAATTTATTGACGCTGTTGAAATGGCGAAAGTTTCTCATGGCAAACCAACCATAATTATTGCTCACACAATTCCGGGGAAAGGAATAAAAGAGATTGAGGATGATTACAAATGGCATGGGATTGCCCCAAACAAAGAACAGGGGGAGAGGTTCTTGGAAGAATTAGAAAAAACCCCCAGTTAAATAATTTTAAAATGACAGAAGCATATATGTTATATATTATACAAAATCCCAAATTACCCCATACCATTTGCTTCGCAAAGCTACGGGGCAGGCAAATTCCAAATTACAAACAATATCAAAATTCTAATAATTAAAATTCAAAATATTTTAGGCATTAGAATTTAGTGGTTAGAATTTATTTGTAATTTGATGCTTGTAATTTGTAATTTCTTAATTCTTTATGTTAAACAAAACAAAAAAATTAAATTCAAAAATTTTTGACTCAGATGTAGAAAAGAAATACATTCGTGATGGTTTTGGGCAGGGTCTTCTTTTCGCGGGGGAGAGAAATAGGAGAGTTGTAGCGCTATCCGCAGATTTATCCGATTCAGTAAGATTGGGTCAGTTTAAAGAAAAATTTCCTGAAAGATATTTTGAAGTTGGTGTTGCCGAACAAAACTTGGCAACAGTCGCTTCCGGTCTTGCATATTATGGCAAGATTCCTTTTATAACTTCATTTGCTGTCTTTAGCCCAGGAAGAAATTGGGAACAAATAAGAACTACAATTGCTCTGAATAATGTTCCTGTGAAAATAATTGGCTCGCATGCCGGCGTTGCCGTTGGTGAAGACGGGGCAACCCACCAGTCACTTGAAGACATTGCGCTTATGAGAATTTTACCGAATATGACTGTAATTGTTCCGTGTGATTATGAAGAGGCAAAAAAAGCCGTTTATGAAATAGTTGAACATGATAAACCTACCTATATGCGCTTTGACAGAAGTAAGGTGCCGGTTATTACTACGGAAAACTCGCCATTTAAAATTGGAAAAGCAGATATTTTGTGGGATTCTGGAGACCCAACAGTTGCGATTGTTGCAATTGGGTATCTTGTTCATAATGCGCTTCTCTGCGCAAAAGAATTAGAAAAGGAAGGGGTACAGGTTTTAGTTGTAAACAATCATACAATTAAGCCAATGGATGAAGAATTAATTTTAGGTGTTGCAAAAAGAACGGGTGCAATTGTTACGATTGAAGATCATCAAATTGCTGGGGGGATGGGTTCTGCTGTTGCAGAATTTTTGGCAAAGACATATCCTGTGCCGATTGAATTTGTTGGAATAAATAATAAATTTGGACAGTCAGGAACACCAGCCGAACTAATTAAACATTACGAACTTGATGTTGATTCAATAAAAAAAGCAGTTACAAAAGTTTTGAAGAGAAAAATTTAGAAATTGACATGATTTCTTTTTGTGATATATTTGTGTTTGGCTAAACTTAAGTTCTTTCATAAATAAATGGAGGTCTCAAATGTTCCGAGATTATCTAATTAAATTCTTTCTTAAATTATTGATAATAATACTTGCTAGTTCATTTTTTGGCATAGGTTTTAAAAATGAATATATCGGGCTAGGTCTGTTTTGTATTTTTTTCATTTTTTTTATGGGTGAAAATCTCGAAAATATAACAAACAGATTAGTAAGATACTTCTTCATGTCTGTAATAACGGTAATTGCGGTTGGCCTAACAAGTTATTATTTTAGTAATTTCTTTTTAGGATTGGGGGTTGCTTGGTTTTTAATCCTAAAGGTTGCTGAGGATACTTTTGAGTAAATTAAAAAAGAAAGAAGCCCGATTGTTTGAAACAATCGGGCTTTTTCGAAAAGGCATATTCTTTCTGGGCCTTTGGCGGGGTTCCGTATGCCAAAAAGAAGGGGGGAGAAGAAAGGACAATTTTTAACTTCTATCTATAATATTAACATATATTAAAATAAAAGTCAACCCCAGCACTTATTTTGTGTACAAAATAAGTGCTGGGTTAAAAGTGTTTTTTTAATTTTCTTTTTAAATTTCAAAAATGTGGCTCAACATAGCCCCTATTATTCGGGAGGCAAGGCCTTGATTTTTATTGGTTTGTTCAAATAGCGCCTAAGGCGCTATTTGAACTTAAATTATTTTTGTAGGCCTATAATATTCAGGTGCTTCGGCTAAGTATTTTTCTAATTTGTCGCGGGTTAAAAGTCCTTCTTGCGCGCCGACATATTGAACGACAGACATTGAATTTATTGGTCCCCATGTGAGTGCCTCAGGAATTGTTTTGCCCAAAGCAATCGCAGAAGTAAATGTTGCAGAAAAAGCATCCCCAGCGCCGGTTCTATCAACGGGTGATTTTGGGTCTGGGAACATGGGGATACTCCAACCTTCATTTCCATCATAAACATAAGCGCCATTCACGGCGTCAGTTATTACAACAACCTGAGGTCCAGCGTTTCTCATCATTCTTAATAAATCAATGATGTTGTCATTTTCAGTTTTTAAAATTCTTTTTGCTTCTATTTTGTTACAGAAAAATAACTTGCTTAATCTATAAATTTTTTCTAATGGCTCATACCCAACTCTTATTTGAAATGTTCCGGGTTGAAATACAAAGTTTATCTCTGGGTGCTTTTCGATATAGTTCGCAACTTGATTATGGTAGTCCAAGGTGTTTTCTCCAAGAGAACTAAAATAAACAAATTTTGGTGAACCAATATTTGGTAATTTGTAATCATACTCTCTGTGTTTTGAGAGTATTGTTCTTTCTTCTTCGTACAAAATCAAATAATTATAATTTGTCTCTCTTCCTTTTTGAATTTTTATAAAACTCGTATCAACTCCTTCTTTTTTTAAAATTTCTACACACGCTTTTCCATTTTCATCATCCCCAACATTTGCTACAACAGATGAACTTAAACCTAATCTATGCGCGCACACAGATGCATTTGAGGCATTTCCAACCGCCTTAACAATTGTGACTGATTCATAGGAAATTTTATCTGCAAAGTTTAAACAAATTTTACTCTTTTTACTTTTTGAATCAGAAATAATCTCCGCTTCCTTAACACGAATAAAAGCATCGTTTGTAATATCTCCAATTCCTATAAAATCAAAATTTGTTTTTCTAAAAATAGACATGCAAAAATTTTAACATAAATTCCTTGTCTTATACACAACAAACAGAAACCATATGATATAATATTGAGAATGAATCCCGTTAGAAGCCGCGGTCACAGTTTAAAAACGGGTTTCAGATATAAACAAAGGTTAGCGTTTCAAATTAACAAATTTAATCTAGCAGAGCACGGCTGACCGCGACCTGCTTCTAACGGGGTGAAATCACTAAAAGAAACAATAGAGGATGCAGAAAAAAGAAATGTTGCTATCGGACACTTTAATATATCTAATATTGAAAGTTTATACGGTATTTTTAATGCATCTAAAAAACTTAACTTGCCAGTAATAATCGGTGTATCAGAAGGAGAGAGAGATTTTATTGGAATTAGACAGGTTGTGGCGCTTGTAAAAAGTTTACGCGAAGAACATAATTATCCTATTTTTCTAAATGCCGACCACACATATTCTTTTGAAAGAGTTAAAGAAGCTGTTGATGCTGGTTTTGATTCTGTAATTTTTGACGGAGCAAAATTGCCTATTGAGGAAAATATAAAAATAACGAAACAGTGTGTTAAATATGTAAGAGATGTAAATCCAAACATTTTAATTGAAGGTGAACTTGGTTATATAGGAAGTTCTTCAAAAATTTTAGATAAAATACCAGAAGATGCTGAGACGGAAGGAGAGTCGTTAACAAAACCAGAAATCGCAAAAATGTTTGTTACAGAAACGGGCGTTGATCTCTTTTCGCCGGCGGTTGGAAATTTACACGGCATGTTAAGGCATGGGAAAAATCCAGAGCTTCAAATTGGGCTTATAAAGGAAATAAGAAAAGAGGCGGGAGTGCCGTTGGTTCTTCACGGTGGTTCGGGAATAAGTTATGAAGATTTTAAAAATGCAATAGAAGCAGGAATTTCAATTATTCATATAAATACAGAATTAAGGTTGGCATATAAAAAAGCAATTCAGTTATCACTTCAAGAAAATCCGGATGAAATAGCTCCTTATAAAATAATGAAAAATGTTATATTGGCGGTTGAAAAAGTGGTGGAAGAAAAATTAAAGCTATTTAACTTTTTGAACGCAGATTGACCCCGATACCACAGAGCTATGCTCTGGCTACGGGGCAGGCGCAGATAACAACAAAACGCAGATTGACGCAGATAAAAGAACCGCAGATTAACCCTGTTAAATTCTGCTTCGCCCGCCACGGGCAAAGCAGAAAATTTGCTTGGGCAAATTTATTTAACAGGGCCAAGCGCAGATATGATTTTTACTAAATAGTAATTTCTAACCTTGTTTTTATGTTTTTATGATTTCTTGATTTTATGATTATTATCTGTATACTTACACCTGTTAAATTATTATGAAAACACTTGAAGTTGAAAAAAGAGACGCGGTAAAAACTCCAGAAGAAATAAGAAAAGAAGGCGGCATACCTGCTGTATATTATGGTAAAAAAACGGAATCTACTCCAGTTTTTGTTTCTATGATTAAATTCAAAAAAATATGGAAAGAGATGGGCGGATCGAGTGTTTTTAATATAAAAGACGGAAATACAGAGATGTCAGCGCTTATACACGATGTTCAATTACACCCCGTTACAGATGAGCCGGTACATGCTGATTTTTATATTGTAGAAAAAGGTCAAACAGTTAAAGTTTCCATACCGATTGAATTTATTAGGGAATCTCCAGCTGTTAAAAATCTTGGAGGCGCTCTCGTTAAAGTTTTACACGAAATTGAGGTTGAAGCAGCGCCGAGTGATTTACCTCATGAAATAGTCGTTGATATATCGGGTATTGTTGAAATTGACGGACATATTGCAGTTAAAGATTTAAAGTTTCCTACCGGGGTTAAAACAACAGAGGAACCAGAAGAAATTATAGTTTTGGTTGAACAGCCAAAAGAAGAAGAACCGGTTGTAGTTGAAGCAGATTTATCATCAATTGAAGTTGAAAAGAAGGGTAAGGAAGAAAAAGAAGATGATACACAAGCGCAGATAGACGCAGATAAGACGCAGATAAATGCAGATAAAAAATAAGCAAACACACAGAAATAATTAAAAAAGAGAAACGAAGTGTTTCTCTTTTCTTTTTTAAGTTAAAATTTAGTATAATTGATCTATATGCAGATAAATAAATATCTGTTGATTTTTATAACGGTAATATTTTTAGTGACACTATCTTTTGGTAATGTGTCTTTTGCAGAAACCGCTAAGGAACAGGTAAGTTCTCGTAGAAGTCAACTTGAAAATGAACTATCAAAACTAGAACAAGAAATAGGCCATCAGCAGGCAATTCTTGATAGTAAAAAAGCCCAGTCACAATCATTAGAAAGAGATATGGCAATTATAGATGCTGAAATAAGAAAATCAGAATTAAACATTCGCGCCAGAGAAATAACGATATCAAAACTTTCTGAGGATATAAAAGGAAAGGAAACAACAATAGTTTCTTTGAACGAAAAAATTTTCAAGGAAAAAAAATCTTTGGCTCAGCTAATCAAAAAAAGAAATGAGATAGATTCTTTTTCACTTGTTGAGGTCATTTTAAGTAATAAAAACCTTTCAGATTTTTTTGAAGATGTTGATATGTTCACATCAATCAAAGCCGCTCTTTCTGATTCGTTTTTACAGATAGAAGAAACAAAAAATGTAACAAATATACAAAAAGAATCCTTGATAGATAAAAGAGCGGCAGAAATAGAATTAAAAAACATCCAAGATAGGGAGAAAAAGAAAATAGAACAACAAAAAGCAGAAAAGAAACAAATTTTAAGTATAAGTAAAGGGCAAGAAGCAATATATCAAAAAATATTAAAAGAAAAACAGAAATCTGCTGCAGAAATTCGTTCAGAGCTGTTTACACTTAGGGGTTCTACTGCCATATCTTTTGAGAAAGCGCTTGAATATGCAAATATCGTCGGAAAGAGAAGCGGTGTCCGTCCCGCACTTATCTTGGGGGTTATAGCCGAAGAGTCAAATCTTGGTCAGAATGTTGGAACGGGTAATTGGAAAACAGATATGCATCCAACAAGAGATAGACCAATATTTCAAGAAATTTGTGAACGGCTGGGTTTTGACCCCGATATGATGCCTGTTTCAAAAAAACCCTGGTATGGGTGGGGAGGAGCCATGGGGCCTGCGCAGTTTATTCCTTCTACTTGGGTTATGTATGAAGACAAGATTGCAAAAATGACAGGACACAATCCACCAAATCCATGGGATCCTTTTGATGCGTTTACTGCTTCTGCCATGTTGTTAGCGGATAATGGCGCAACAAAGGGAACTCGGGACGCAGAACGACTTGCCGCTTTAAGATATTTTGCCGGTTGGACAAATGCAACAAAATCAGCGTATGCATTTTATGGAGACGAAGTTATGGATCTTACAGATATGTATCAAAAGCAGATTGATATTTTGAACCAATAAAGCAAGAAAACTAAAAAGCAATAAAGAAAAGAAACACTTTCTAATTCGCGCGAATTAGAAAGTGTTTCTTGAATTAAAAAATATTTGACTTTTTTGGTGGTTTGTTATATCATACAATTTGAAGAATTCAAGTTCTTTTAAATAATTTTTTAATAAAAATAAGGAGGAACAGCCATGCCTACAAAGGATGGAACAACCCCAAATGAAATTGGACAATTTGCCGAAACACTTCGCGCAATTATTCCAGCAACATCTGGAGCAATTAAAATGCTTCAGGTTTATGAAAATTTTTCTCTTTCTGATTTAAATAAAATTTTAAATCAAAATGGGAAAATACTAACTGAAAAAATGGTTCACTTATTTAAAACAATAAGTAAAGAACCTGTCTCTAAAACCTCATCCTGGCTCGACAGAATTCTAGAACAAGAAAAGAAAGCACATTTAGCTTTCTTCGGTAAAGAGTTTGATTTGACCCAATTCACTGAAACACTTCTGAAATATGGGGAAAAGAAAATTTTATTTTGGAAGAAGTTAGGTTTAGAATCGCACTTTATTTCAAAAGCACCATTCTCACAGTCGAATTCATATCCCGGCTGGAAAAAGAAACCAGAAAAATGGTTTTATTAAGATGTAGCTAATGGAAAAATCATGCAAAACATCAACGGAGAGCTTGTTAAAATTCAAACCGTTGAAATAGAAGGAATTACACTACTTGTGGATACTCGTTGTAAACCACAATATACAGGTGGTTCACAGATGTACAAAAACGATAACTTTCTCGGTCCTATTATTCTCAAAATGAGAAGAGAAGGGAAAATCAAGGACTATAATAGTGGTCCGAGAGATTCAAGATTTAACATTTCTGCTGATGAGTTTGAAACACAACTCAAACCAGAAATAGCAGAACTGTTGAAACTGAATATCTCTCAAATCCGTTTTGAAAAAACAATTGAAGCTAACCTGATCCCACAAATGTATAAACATATGCCCCGCAAAAATGACGGAAATACCAATACTTGGTGTTGGTATAATGAATATTTTGGCGGGCGGGCGGTTCGTTTGCGTGGTGGCGTTTCCGGTTATGGCGGGCTTTCCGGTGTCGGTTATCGCGATTCGAATGATCATTGGCGTAGCGGGTCGGTTCGTTTCGTGGCAGTGCTTTCTTGATTTTTGTTTTTTTGTTGAGGCGTTGAATAAATTCAACGCCTCGTTTTTTATTTTATTAACAGGTTGTCTTTTTATTTTTTTATGATATTCTAATTTAGTTATGAAAAAGGATATTCATCCAAAATATTATCCAAAAGCAAAGGCAACTTGCGCTTGTGGAAATAAATTTGAGGTAGGTTCCACAATAGAAAAAATAGATGTGGAAATTTGTGGCGCATGTCACCCCTTTTATACGGGTAATGAAAAAATAGTTGATACCGCAGGAAGGGTTGAAAAGTTTAGGACGAGAATGGCAAAGGCAGATTCAAAAAAACAAGAAAGTAAGAAATCAAAAAAACAAGAAATCAAAAAAGAAATAAAAAAAATAGCAAAAAAATCTACGAAAGCCAAAAAATAACTCAAAAATAAAAACACTCTGGATTAAAATCATCTTTAAAGATGATTTTAATTTATTTTTGTTTAGATGTTATAATTTACCCTGTTAAATAATTTCGTTTTTGACGAAATTTCTGCCCCGCAGGATTTAATAGGGTGAATCTGCGTAAATCTGCGTGCTATCTGCGTAAATCAGCGCTATTAAGATGGATAATATAAAAGAACTAAAAAAGAATCCAAAAACGAGTTTTCTCATAAAGGAACATGAACGTCTTCAAAAAGAAGAAGATAGTGTTTTAGGCATGATTAAAAACGATCCAAATCTAAAAGGATTAGCTGAAAATGAAATTCAATCAATAAGGGTTCAAAAAGAGACCATAGAAAAACAAATCCAAGAAATTTTAAAAACAGAAATTGAAGAAGAAGAATTTCCAAATGAAATAATTATGGAAATTCGCGCTGGGGCAGGAGGAGATGAGGCATCTATTTTTGCGGAAGATTTGTCCTTAATGTATCAAAAATTTACCGAATTTAACGGATGGAATTTTAAAAAAATAGATGAATCAAGAAATTCACTCGGTGGCTATAAAGAGGTAATTTTTGAAATTAAAGGAAAAGATGTTTATAAAAAAATGCGTTTTGAAACAGGCGTTCATCGTGTTCAAAGAATCCCTGCTACAGAAAAATCTGGGAGAATACATACATCAACGGCATCTGTCGCTGTTCTGCCTATTAAAAAGAAAAAAAATATAGAGATAAATCCTTCTGACATTGAAATAGAATTTTCTCGTTCTGGCGGAGCGGGAGGACAAAATGTAAACAAAGTTGAAACAGCCGTTCGCTTAATACATAAACCAACAGGTTTAAGTGTTAGGTGTACAGAGGAAAGAAGTCAATTGAAAAATCGTGAAAAAGCCATGAGTATTTTACAAGCAAAACTTGAAGTTATTCATGATGAAGAAGAGGCAAAAAAACTATCATTAGAAAGAAAATCACAGATTGGTTCTGGGGATAGATCTGAAAAAATAAGAACATACAATTATCTTCAAGATAGAATTACAGACCATCGGATTAAAGAATCTTGGCATAATATTGAAAATATCATGGCTGGGCATATGGAGGATATTATTAATAAATTTCAAGATCAATCTAAATAATCTTGGCAAAATAGCGCAAAAACAAGCCCCAAAAAACTGTTGCAAAATAACAATTCTTCTGCTAAACTTTTGCGACACGCATTAATTTACAGATGAAAAAGAAAATAGAAAAAGCAGAAAATAACACCACCATTGAACAGATGTTTAAATCCGGTGCTCATTATGGTTATTCAAAATCAAAAAGGCACCCATCTGCGAAGAAGTATATATTTGGTGTAAAAAACAGAGTGGAAATTTTTGATTTAGAAAAAACCGAAATAGCGCTTGAAGAGGCAAAGGAGTTTGTAAAATCTATTATTGAAAGCGGCAAACAGATTCTTTTTGTTTCCGGTAAAAATGAATTTAAAAACATTATTCAATACAATGCAGAAATTGCTCTTCAACCATATGTTGTCGGTAGATGGATTGGTGGTACATTGACAAATTTCTCCGAAATAAAAAAGAGAGTTAAAAGATTAATTGATATGAAAGAAGGAAAAGAAAAAGGGGAATATTCAAAACACACAAAAAAGGAAAGATTACTTATGGATAGAGAAATTAAAAAACTTGAAGAAAGTTTTGGTGGGATTATATCAATGTCAAATTTACCATCAGCTTTATTTATAATTGATTCCAAAAAAGAAAAAAGTGCCGTTGCAGAAGCAATAATAAAAAAAATACCAATAATAAGTCTTTCTAGTTCTGACTGCGATTTTTCTAAGATAGATTATCCTATTCCAGCAAATGATTCTTCTCTGGCTAGTGTAAGTTTTTTCGTAAACCAAGTGGTAGAAGTTTGTAAAATTGCGCAAAAGACAAAGTAGCTTGAAATCAAAATTCTCTAACTTTAAAATCTCTCAATGAGATTTTAAAGAGTCGTGCCGGATTTTAATCCTACCTTGAGAATTTTGATTCATAATTTTTTCAGCTTTTGAAAAATCGTGTTAGATTTTTTATTAACGATTATTTTTTATTAAAACTACTCTAATTTAAGAATATATGATTACGACTGAGCTCATAAAAGAACTTCGCGATAAAACTGGGGTTTCGGTGATGCAATGTAAAAAAGCGCTTGAAAGTGTGGGTGGAAACATAGATAAAGCGTTGATTATATTGAAGAAGAAAGGAAGTGAGATTGCCTTAAAAAAATCTGATAGGAAAATTGGCGCAGGTTTAATTTCAACATATGTCCACACGAACGGCACTGTTGGCGCGATGATTGAAATGGTATGCGAGACCGATTTTGTTGCCAGAAATCAGGAATTCAAAAATTTGGCCTATGATATAGCCATGCAAGTTGTTGCAATGAACCCAACCTTTTTAAATTTAGAAGAAATAACAGAAAAAGATAAAAAAATAGCAACAGAAGTTTTTAAAGAAGAAGTCAAAGATAAACCAGTAGAATTACAGGAAAAAATTTTAGAGGGGAAACTAAATTCATATTTTAAAGACAAGGTTCTTTTAGAACAAAGTTTTATAAAAAATCCTGATAGTACCATAAGAACTCTAATAGAATCAGCGACGCAAAAATTTGGCGAGAAAATAGAGATAACGAAATTTACTCGTTTTTCTGTTTTAGAAAAATAACACCATGTTTAGTTATATTATATTTATAATATCTTTATTAGGGCTTGCTCTGCTTTTTTCTATCAGAATATTTGAATTTCAAAAGGGTAGAGTTATTATTTCGGAGAACATTAAAGATAATCTTGAAAGAAAAACAAGGAAACACTTATCGGTTTTATGTTTTTGTACATCGCATTTCAATAGACATAATATAATAAGGTTATCCTTCTTTATTTATGAAGAAATAAAAGTTTTTGTTGTTAAAATTTTTCACAGTATAATAGGAAAAATAAAAAACAGTGATTTTAAAATAGTTAAAGTTATCATGGGTAAAAAGATTTTAAAAAGAGATGGAGATGTATCATCTTTTCTTAATGATATTGCGGATTTTAAGAGAGAAAATGGTTTGAATAATCAAAAAATAGATAAAGAAGATTTAGGCAAATTTGAAAATTAAATTCAAAATGTCCTTGGGGACATTTTGAATCCATAATTAATTTTTTGTTTTTTTTAAAAAATGTCCCCAAGGACATTTTGAATCCATAATGTTTTTGTTTAAGAAAATACGCCGGCATAGCTCAGTTGGCAGAGCGCCACTTTTGTAAAGTGGATGTCCGGGGTTCGAATCCTCGTGCCGGCTCCAAGTCAAAAAAGACCAACTTTATGTCGGTCTTTTTTGTACTTCAGAAGCTCAGCATGAGCGTCGGGACTTGAAAAGTTTGATTATATTTTGCGAAGCAAAATAATTAAACTCCGGGCAGGAAACTCTTATGAACGGAGTGAATTAGAGTTGCTGAAGTCCCTCCATCGGCTCCAGAATAATAAAGGTCTGATATTTTATATTAATATTAAGCTTTTTTAATAATATCAAACTCTGTTTTTAAACAATACCAGACCTTACTCTTAAACAATCGGTAAAAATATATTAAATTCACATCTACGCCACGGCGTAGATGTGTTATGGGAGATACAGTATAAACATTGTGGTTGATAAAAGAACAAAATTTAAATAAAGGGAGAGGCGGGAAATGAGAAAAAGAAAAATACATTAAATCATAAAATTTTATAAAACAATATCACTTCCTCTGCTTCGCCCCTCTTTGCCCGCCTGTTTGGCTTCCCAAAAAACTTTTGGACGGACAGAATTTTGGCGATATTGCATAGAGGAAAAATAAAATTTATGTTAATATGATTGGGTAGAAATAATTATTAAATTTCTACCAACATGGTATGCCAAAAAGCATTAAAAAGATAAGAAAATCTAAGAAATCAGCCACGACTAAAATTAGACTGAAGAGAAAAGTGCAAAAAAAGGCGAGGAAACTGGCCAATCCGATTGCTTTAATCAGGTCAGAAGAAAATCCAATAATTTCGCCGAGGCCGGAGAATGATTGGGAAGCTTGGCAAACTTTTAACCCCGGTGTCATTTTACTTGGCGACAAAATCCATTTTCTTTATCGAGCCATCGGCGAAGACGGCGTTTCTCGTTTGGGCTATGCTGTCTCAAGCGACGGTTTTGCTATTGATGAACGGCTGCCATATCCCATTTACGAGCATAAGACGGGAAAACGAACATTTCCGCCAGAGGCCTGCTTCGCCAAAGCCCCAGCGAGGCAAGCGGATCAGCCTCTGGCTGATAATATTTTTCCTTATTTTTCTTTTCTTTCCGGCGGTAGCTGGGGCGGAGCAGAAGATCCTCGTCCCGTTCGCGTAGACGAAGAAGATGTTTTGTATATGACTTATACCGCTTGCGACAACGGATTGCGGGTTGGTTTGACTTCCATAAAAGTTGATAATTTTTTAAATAAAAAATGGAAATGGAAACCACCGGTCTTGATTTCATTGCCAGACGAGGTTCATAAAAACTGGCTGATTTTTCCAGAAAAGATAAATGATAAGTATGCCATTCTCCACAGCATCAAGCCGAATGTCCAAATAGAATATGTTGATAGTTTAGAATTTGATGATAATGATTATATAAATAGTTTTCATGGCGGCGGGCCGCGAAAGGGCTGTTGGGATAAATGGCTCCGAGGGGCCGGCGCGCCGCCATTAAAAACCCGCGATGGCTGGCTTTTGTTTTATCATGCGATGGATAATGACTGGAGCAAATATAAAGTTGGAGCCATGCTTCTTGACTTAAAGGACCCGACAAAAATATTGCATCGCGCCAAGAAGCCAGTTTTAGAACCAAAAGAATTTTATGAAAATAATGGCTGTAAACCGGGTGTTGTTTATGTTTCTGGCGCGGTCGTTAAAAATGGAAATCTTTTGGTTTACTACGGCTGTTCTGATAGTTATGTTGGTGTTGCTCATACTCCCTTAGATGAATTTTTAGAAGCGCTGAAAAAAGAAACTAAACCAGTTCTCAAAAGAAAAATATTAAAAGCTAAAAAGTAAAAAATAAGATGTTAATAGAACGCTCCGACAAAAATCCAATACTAAAACCAAAAAGAATTCATTCTTGGGAAGCAGAGGCGGTTTTTAATGGATGTCCAGTAAAAAAGGGAAACAATATTTATCTTGTTTATCGAGCTCTTTCGTTACCTCGTTATCATAGAGTGGCCAATACAAAACTTATGGTTTCTGACATTGGAATTGCTGAAAGCAAAGACGGCATTGAATTTCATAATCGAAAGCGTTTTATTATCTCGGAAGAACCATGGGAACGATTTGGCTGCGAGGATCCTCGGGTAACAAAACTTGGCGACAAGTATTATATTTTCTATACCGCTCTTTCTGCTTGGCCGCCCAAAGCAGAAGGAATCAAGGTTGGATTAGCCATAAGCAGTGATTTGAAAACAATAACAGAAAAACACCTTATCACGCCCTTCAATGCTAAAGCTATGTCGCTTTTCCCGGAAAAAATAAACGGGAAAATTTGGGTCATTTTGACTATTAATACTGATAAACCGCCATCAAAAATTTGTCTGGCTTCTTTTGACAAAGAAGAAGATATTTGGAGCGAGGCCTATTGGCAGGATTGGTATCAGAACTTTTCCACCGAAGGCGGAAAATATTCTCTGCCTCTTGCGCGAAGACCGGAGGACTATATTGAAGTTGGCGCGCCGCCAATAAAAACCAAAAAGGGCTGGCTTTTGATTTATTCACATATCCAAAATTATTTTTCACCTAAGCCGCTTTTCGGTATAGAAGCAGTTTTACTTGACCTGAAAAATCCCCGTAAGATTATTGCGAGGACTAAAGCGCCGCTTTTAACTCCGGAAGAGTATTATGAAAGAATTGGTTTGGTGCCGAATGTTATTTTTCCTTCCGGCGCTCTTTTGGAGAAAAATTTAATCCATCTTTATTATGGCGCTACCGATACCACTGTGTGTCTTGCCACTATTGATTTTCCAGCCCTTCTTGAAAAGCTCTTAAAGAAAGAAAAACCAGTTAAGGCGGTCCGGGCAAGAGAAAATCCAATAATCATTCCAGTTTTAGGACACTCATGGGAATCAAAAGCTACATTTAATCCAGGGGCAATTTACCTTGATGGTAAAATTCATCTTATTTACCGGGCAATGTCAGGAGATAATACTTCTGTCTTGGGTTACGCCACAAGCAAAGATGGCATTCATATTAACTATCGTTCAAAGGACCCTGTTTATTCTCCTAGAGAACCATTTGAACAAAAATTAACACCCGAGGAAAATTCGGGTTGCGAGGACCCGCGACTTACTAAAATTGGCAGTAAAATTTATATGCTCTACACCGCTTTTGATGGAAAGAATCCGCCTCGGGTGGCTCTGACTTGGATTTTGGCAAAGGATTTTGTAAAACAAAAATGGGCTTGGGCAAAGCCGGTTCTTATTTCACCGCCCGATATAGATGATAAAGATGCCTGTATTTTCCCAGAAAAAATTAATGGCAAATATTTTATTATTCACCGTATCGGCGACGATATTGATTCGGCATTTAGCCCGACTTTAGATTTTGATGGCCAAACTTGGATTGAAGAATATCGCTGGATTTATCCCAGAGCTGGAATGTGGGATAGTAAAAAAATGGGCATAGTTGCTCCGCCGATTAAAACTAAAAAGGGGTGGATTCTTTTTTATCACGGCGTTTCCGAAGAAGATAGATTTTACCGAGTGGGCGCGGTTTTGCTTGATCTGGCTGACCCGACAAAAATTATCGCTCGTTCTGACGAGCCGATTTTTGAACCGGAGACCGATTATGAAAAAATCGGTCAAGTTCCAAATGTTGTTTTTCCATGCGGCGCGGTTCTTATTAGAGACAAAATTTTCCTTTATTACGGAGGAGCGGATAAGGTCGTGGGGGTGGCAACTATAGGCAAAGAAGAATTGCTTAAAAATCTTGGATCATGCAAGTGCTAATTTAAAAAATAATTGCAGACACAGGTATGAAAAACAAAAACAAAACAATTTTAAAACCTTGGGGTAGATATGAAATTTTAGAAAAAAAACCATGCCATTGGATTAAAAAACTCTTTGTACGCAAAGGAGAAGAATTAAGTTTGCAAAGTCATAAGAACAGGCGAGAAATTTGGGTAGTGTTGTCAGGAGAGATCAAAGCTATTAGGGGAAATTCGTGTTTAAAAATGAAAGAAGGAGATCTCGTGGAAATAGGCAGAAAAGAAAAACACAGAATAATAGGAATAAAAACATCACAGATTTTGGAGATTGCCTTTGGTAAAGTGGGGGAAAAAGATATTATTCGCTTCAAAGATGATTATGGACGAATTAAATAAAAATAAACCATTAGAAAAATTGGACCCGGACTTTATCAGAAAGAATATAAAAGCTGTCACATTTGATATAGACGGCGTTATTATACCGACTGGCACTTTTTTGCGGGAGAGTGTTGACAGCACAGAATTAATTGTAAGAACGCATAAGTTAAGCAGAGAGATGATAGAAATGATTAAAGAGCTTAAAAAATATGTCTGGATTAATTTCTCAAGCGGCCGAGCGCTTCTTTATCTTGAGCATATGCTTGAGGATATCTTATGGGACAAGGTTTCGCTCATTGCCGAAAATGGAAATTTTATTTTGCTCGACGGCAAGATAGAGCAGCTTTCTTTATATGAGCAAAGTTATTTTCAAAAAATTACGGACATTCGAAATGATATAAAAAAATTAAAAGAGGAAAAACCAGACAGTATTTATGGATTTGAACCCAAGCATATTATTATTACAGTTCACACAGCCAAGAAAATACCCGAAGTAGAAGAAATTGTAAAAAAACACGACAGAGAAAATGAACTTTATTGCTTATGGACAAACGAAGGATACGATATCGGATATAAAAAAATAAATAAACGGACCGCGCTTGAATATCTGGCTGGAAAACTAAAAATTAAACCGGAAGAGATGATTACAATCGGCAATAATTTAAATGACAAAGAAATGCTTGATTTTGGGATTGGAATTAGTGTTGACCCGGAACAAGTGAGCGGGGAGTATGCTATTCCCAAGAAAAAAGGCGAGCTTGGCGGAGAAATTCTTGCCGAGTATCTTCTGGGGGCAATGAGGAGATAATTTATAACTTAACCAAAATAAATTTGTTATATAATTAAATATACAAAAAATACTGAGGAGGTAATTATATAATATCGCCGAAAATTTTGTTCTTAAGCAATCGGTAAAAATATATTAAATTCACATCTACGCCATGGCGTATATTGAAATATAGTTACTCAAATATTTTTTAAAACATCTGCAAACTAAATTGTTTATTTTGAAAACTTATGATTTTAATATATAAAATTATGTTGTTATGACAGAACACAGTGAAAACAAAGAAAAAGGACATTATCACCCCCTAACTCTAACGATGCTAAAAATTGGCAAGATTTTTGATGATTTGGGCTTTGAAATTGTAGACGGACCGCACATAGAAGACGAATATCATAATTTTGATGCTCTTAATATTCCAGCAAATCATCCAGCACGAGACATGTGGGATACCTTTTGGATTAAAACGCGGACTAACAATGCGGACTTAACGCAGACTAAAAATGCGGACAACAATAAACCGCAGATTCACCCTGTTAAATCCTGCGAAGCAGGAATTTTGCCAGAGGCAAAATTATTTAACAGGGTAAACACAGATAAAAACATCAGCATAAATCTGCGTAAAAATCTGCGAGAATCTGCGTTACTAAGAACTCACACTTCTCCCGTACAGATTAGATATATGGAGAAAAATAAACCTCCTATAAAAATAATTGTTCCCGGTAAAATTTTTAGATATGAAGCAACAGATGCAACGCATGAGGCGCAGTTCTATCAATTAGAAGGATTGATGATTACAAAAAACACAACTCTCGCAACTCTTAAAGGTGTTTTGAAAGAATTTTTAGAAAAATTTTTTGAAGAAAAAATTGATATTCGTTTTCGCCCAAGTTATTTTCCTTTTGTTGAGCCGGGCCTAGAAGTTGATGCAACCTGTTTTAGATGTGCAAAGGAAAATCTTTCAACCGCACTCAAGACAGGAAAAACAAATCCAAGATGTTCAATATGTAAAGGAATCGGATGGATAGAAATAATGGGAGCAGGAATGGTTCATCCAAAAGTTTTAGAAAATTGTGGGATTAATCCACAAGAATGGCAAGGTTTTGCCTTTGGGGTAGGAATAGATCGTTTGGTTATGCTCAAGTATGGAATTCCAGACATAAGAATGCTTTATTCGGGGGATTTAAGATTGATTAATCAGTTTTAGATAATTAAACAAATTAAAAATCAATCATGCTTATATCATACAAATGGCTTCAAGAATATTTTGATGGGAAACTTCCAAAACCGGAAGAAATAAAAAATGCACTAACAATGCATTCTTATGAAATTTCTGAGGTTTTAAAAGATAAGAATGATTTTATTTTTGATATAGATGTTTTACCAAACAGGGCTCACGACTCACTTTCTTATTTTGGGATTGTACGCGAAATAGGAATGCTTCTTGATTTAAAAACAAAATTTCCAGATTTAAATAAATCCCCAGTGAAATATTCTTCGAATTTCACGGGGCAAGTACAAATAGACAAAGGTTTGAAATCATCAGATTTTTTAACTTTAAAAATTGAAAATCCAAATGAATGCAAGCGGGCAACAAAACGACTTGTTATTGATGTTCAGGTTAAAGAATCACCAGATTGGCTCAAAGAAAAATTATCAAAATTTGGGCAAAAATCTATAAATAATATTGTTGACGCGACTAATTTTGTAATGATGGAAATAGGACAGCCCGTTCACGCATTTGATTTTGATAAATTAAAAACAGGTCCCAATGGCAAAAAAGATATTTCAATAAAATTTGCCAATAATAAAGAAAAAATAACTACGCTTGATGAAGGCCATTATATTTTAGACAAAGATATTTTAGTTATTCATGATGGAGAAAAATCTCTTGATATAGCCGGAATAAAAGGAGGGGTTGATACAGGGATAAATGAAAAAACAAAAAAGATTGTTTTATCTGTCTGTAGTTTTAATCCTAAAAGTATAAGAAGAACTTCTAAAAAATTAGGATTGCAAACAGAGGCATCAAAAAGATTTGAAGCAGATATAAGCCCGGAAATGGTTTATATGGCAATGCAAAGGTTGTCTCAACTTGTTTCAGAGTTATCTGGAGGCAAAGTAAGTGAAGATATTTTGGATGAATATCCAAGAAAATCAAACCCATACAAGATGGGGGCTTCGATTGGTGAGATTAATAAAATTTTAGGAACAGAAATTAAAAAAAGAGAATTTGAAAAAATTTTGGATAAATTGGGTTTTGAATATAGAAAAATAGAACCATTTGATGAAATTAAAAAACTTATTCCAGAGGTTGAAAATAAACCATACAAATTTGGCGCGAGTGTGAGTTTTGACGCTCCAAATTATTTTGATTGCTCATCTTTAACGGCTTACTTGTTTGCGCAAGCAGGAATACAAATTCCGAGAATTTCAATTGACCAATATATTTTTGGTGAAGAAGTCTCGGAAAAAGATGCCAAATTTGGCGATTTAATATTTTTAAATACAGGAAATGGGAAAATTCATTATGAAACGATAGAATTTATAAAAGGGACAAAAGTTCAGGAAGGTATTGACCACTGCGGTCTTTATTTAGAAGATGGGAAAGTTTTGCACACATCAAGATTTAATGGAAATAAAGTTGATATCCAAAATACAAAAGAAAATCCTTCATTTAAAACGATTATTGGTTATAGAAGATTTACAAACAATGAAGAAAGATTCGTTTTAACAATTCCTTATTATAGAAATGACCTAAGAATAAAAGAGGATTTAGCAGAGGAAATAGGGAGAATATTTGGTTATGAAAATATTTCTTATGATTTACCCCAAAAAGGTTCTGACGCAAAGAAGGACAAGGTGTTTTATTATTCAAATCTAATCAAAAACTTTTTTGTAAATGAAGGATTTTCAGAAGTTTATAATTATGCATTTGTGGATAATGGAGAAATTGAACTTCTAAATCCTTTGACTAACGATAAAAAATATTTAAGAGATTCTACAGAAAACCAGATTAAAAATAATTTAGAACTCAATTCAAAATATTCCGATTTACTTGCTCTTGATGAAATTAAAATTTTTGAAATAGGTAAAATTTATAAAAAAGATAGAGAAAAACTTTGTTTGTCTTTAGGAATAAAAAAGAAAAACCTGCCCGCGCAGACGGGAGAAAAAGAAACACAGAGTTATATTGAAGAAATTAAAAATAAACTTTCAGAAACTTTACAAATGAAAATTGTTGCAAAGGTAGATGGTGGCGTATTAAATATTGATTTAGAAGATTTAATTAATAAACTCCCAGAAACTAATTCATACGAAAAATTATTTAAAGAATTTTCTGAAAATTATAAAGACACAAGGAATATCTGCCTGCCGACAGGTAGGAAATATAAAAACATTTCTCAATACCCGTTCGTTCTGAGAGATATTGCCGTTTGGGTTCCAGAGGAAGTCAAGAGTGGAGAAGTGTTGAAACTAATAAAACAGAATTCTGGGGAATTACTCATGCAAAGTAAATTATTTGATGAATATAAAAAAGATGACAAAGTTTCATACGCGTTTCGTCTGGTTTTTCAATCACAAGACAAAACTCTTACAGATAATGAGATAAATAAAGTAATGAAAAAAATAGAGGGTAGAATAATCAAAAAAGGATGGAAAGTTAGATAAAAATAGATAAAAATTTACTCTAGCCCAGAGTTTAGTCCAAGGGGAGCCCTTGGACTAAACTCATGTTTAATTATCAAAAAACAATGGAAAGGAATATAGTTTTCTCAGAAGGAGAATATTACCACATTTTCAATCGAGGAACAGAAAAAAGAAAAATTTTTTTAACAAATAAAGACAAAGACAGATTTGTTAAGTTGTTGTTTGTCTGCAATTCAAAAAAGCCTGTTGTTTTTAAATTAATCCAAGGGTTCCCCTTGGAAGAAATAGATAGAGGCGAAACACTTGTTGATGTTATATGTTATTGTCTGATGGATAATCATTTTCATATTTTATTAAAAGAAAAAATTGAAAGAGGTACAAGTTTATTTATGAACAAATTATGCACGGCGTATTCGATGTATTTTAACACAAAAAATGAAAGAACTGGTAATTTATTTCAAGGAAATTTTAAAGCATTTCATGCAGACGAAGATAAATATTTAAAATATTTATTTTCATATATTCACCTAAATTCAATAAAATTAATTGATTCAGCGTGGAAAGAAAAGAAAATCACCAATATTAAAAAAGCAAAAGAATTTTTGCAAAAGTATAAGTATTCAAGTTATGTTGATTATATAGGAATAAAAAGAGAAGAAGTATTAATTTTAAACATAAAAGAATCTCCAAAATATTTTGAAGATAAAAAAGAATTTGAAGAAATAACACACGAATGGTTAAATTATGACAATTTGGAAGAAGTTTAAAAAATTTAGTCCAAGGGTTTCCCTTGGACTAAATTTTTAAGTGTTTTTATTTGTTTTTATCGCTTATATTATAAATTCAAATGCTCTCTTAGAGCATTTGAATTTATACACAGAAATAGCAAAAATTCCTTTATTTTTAAAGGAATTTTTGCTATAATACACATGTCGCTGAAAGGCGTTATTTTTCTTTTGAACCGCAGATAAACGCAGATTTAAACGCAAATTAACGCAGATATTATGGCTTTAAAAAAGGACAAAAAAACAACAAAAAAAACCGAAACAAGCGCTAGTTATAAAGCGTCCGATATCACTGTTCTAGAAGGCCTAGAGCCCGTCAGGAAGAGGCCGGGGATGTATATTGGAACGACTGGTCCGGATGGCTTGCACCATCTTGTAGTTGAGATTTTTGATAATGGTCGCGATGAAGCAATGGGGGGTTTTTCTGACCACATTGAAATTACCCTTCTTCCTAATAACAGGGTTCGTGTAGTTGATAATGGTAGAGGTGTGCCGGTGGATATTCATAAGCAAACAAAAGTTTCTGCTCTTGAAACAATAATGACTACACTTCATGCTGGAGGAAAATTTGACAACAGGGTATATAAAGTATCTGGCGGGTTACATGGAGTTGGGGCATCGGTTGTAAACGCGCTTTCTATTTATATGAGGGCAGAAGTGCATAGGGATGGTTTTAAATATGTTCAGGAATATTCAAAAGGAAAGAAGAAAGCAAATGTTAAAAAAATTGGAACTTCAAAAGAACACGGGACAATAATTACATTTGAACCAGACCCAGAAATTTTCAAAGAAATTTCATTTAATTGGAATAAAATAATAAATCATATGCGTCAGCAGGCGTATCTTGTTAGTGGTTTAAGAATAGCTGTAATTGATGCGCGCGAGTCAAAAGAAAAAATAGACGATTCATCTTTATTTTATCTTCAAGAAGATTCTTTAGAGGTTCCATCAATGACATTTTATTTTGAAGGAGGTCTTCTTTCTTTTATAAATTTTTACAATGAGCCATTCAAAAAAATCCACAAAAATATTTTCTATATTAATAAAGAATCCGAGGGCGTTGCTGTGGAGATTTCGTTCCAATATGTAGATGACATCTCTTCAAGAATTCTTCCTTTTGCGAATAATATATATAACTCAGAAGGTGGTATGCATATAACTGGTTTTAAGACAGCCCTTACAAGAACATTAAACACATATGCCAGAAAAAATAATTTACTCAAAGAAAAAGATGAAAATTTTACAGGAGACGATGTTATTGAAGGTATGACGGCTGTAATCTCAGTCAAATTAAAGGAAATTCAATTTGAAGGACAAACAAAAGGTAAATTAGGTAGTGTTGAAGCCAGAAGCGCTGTTGAAACGGTTTTTGGGGATGCATTATCATATTTTATGGAAGAAAACCCAGATGACGCAAAAATGATGATAAATAAAGTCATTTTAGCTCTCAGGGCGAGAAAAGCGGCAAAAGCGGCAAAGGATAGTGTTTTGAGAAAAGGAGCCCTTGAAGGAATGATGTTGCCCGGCAAATTGGCCGACTGTCAAAGTAAGGATGCCGAGGATTCGGAGTTATTTATAGTAGAGGGGGATTCCGCGGGTGGTTCTGCCAAAACAGGCAGAGATAGAAGGACACAGGCGGTTCTGGCCTTAAGAGGAAAAATCTTGAATGTTGAGAGAACACGGCTTGATAAAATTTTGTCTTCCGAACAAGTAAAAAACTTAATTATTGCACTTGGTACGGCGATCGGAGATACATTTGATATAAGCAAGTTAAGATATCATAAAGTAATAATTGCAACGGACGCGGATGTTGATGGTTCTCACATTCGCACGCTTTTGCTCACTTTATTTTACAGATATTTTGTTCAAATAATAGAGGGCGGATATTTGTATATTGCTCAACCACCGTTGTACAGAGTGAAACTCGGTAAAGAAGCATTTTATTTTTATACAGAAGAAAATAAGGAAAAATTCTTTAAAGAAAATAAAATAAATTTCTCTGAAGAAATTGAAAATCCTGACGAAACAAAGGAAATGTCTAATGCTGAAGAAATAAAAGAAAAAGAAAAAGAAGGAGATGAAAAACAAACAAAAGCACAGAGAAAAGTTAATGTTCAAAGATACAAAGGTCTTGGAGAAATGAATCCAGATGAATTATGGGAAACAACAATGGATCCTAATAATAGGGTTCTTAAAAGAGTAAATATTGATGATGCAAGAGAAGCAGACAGAATTTTTGATATTTTAATGGGAACAGATGTGACAATAAGAAAATCATTTATTCAATCAAACGCAAAATCTGCGAATATAGATATTTAAATTCAAAACCTCCGGGGGAGGTTTTGAATCCATAATATTTTTTTGTGCTTAGCTCCGTGGGAAATTTTTAATCACTAAATCACTAAATCACTAAATTCAAATGCTCTGACTTTTAAACCTCCGAATGAGGTTTAAAAGAATCGTGCCAGATTTTAATCCTATTTTGAGCATTTGAATCCATAATATTTTGTATTTTTAAAAACATAAAATCACTAAATCACTACCTACCTGCCGGTAGGAATCATAAAAAACAGAAAAATATAAAATGTCTTTAAAAAATTCAAAACAAATAAACTTGTTATTTATATGTAAATACAACAGATTCAGAAGCAAAATAGCTGAAGGTTATTTTAAAAAAATAAATAAAAACAAAAAAATAAAAGTAAAATCGGCGGGTTTAATAAGAGGTACTTCACTAAATCCAGAGACAATAAAAATAGCCAAAAAACTTGGAGTTCCAATAAAAGGGAAACCGAATGGATTAAGTAGTAAGCTTCTTCTTTGGCAGAATATGATTGTGATAGTTGCCGATGATGTGCCTAAGAAAATTGTTAATAATATGGGATTAAGTGAGAATGTTTTTCAATGGAACATCAAAGATACTAAAAAACATAATTCAAAGGAAATAACGGATATAATTAAAAAGATAAAACTAAGAATAAATATTCTTGTAGAACAATTAAACATAACAAACAAATAAATTCTGTTTTAAATATCATGAGAGAATTTTTTATTTGATATTTTAATCCCATACTTATGAAATTAATAAAGGGCTTGCCCCGTTGGAAATTCAAATGCTCTAAATGAGCATTTGAATCCAAAATATTTTTTATCTAACAGGGTTGACAGAATTATATATTCCTGTATTATATAAAACGAAAAGTTCAATAAAATAGAGTTAAAAAATGCAAGAAATCATAGGCATTATTGTTTTTTCTATAATAATCGCAACTGCGTTACTTATTGGGATTAGAAAATCTGATAAAAAGCACGGTTTGAAAAGATTTTTGTCTTTTCTTGGTTATTTTATTATTGGAGTAATCGGAATTTATTTTTGCCTACTCAGTTTAGGAGGCGCAATTTGGGTAATTTCGGAAATTGCTATTTTCCTTCGGGAAATTCTACGATGGCTTATAGAGGCAAGCTTCTACCCAATAATAAAATTTTTTCTTTCCTAATAAAATCATTCCCCACGGCGAGCTGTGGGGAATTTTTATTTTTTAGTTATTAGTTACAGCACCCGTCTGGCTCGGGAGGAGATGGCTATGTGCAAAAATTATAAAATTTTTAAAAAATGCCTTCTCTTATTCAATTGAATGATTGAATAGCCTGTGTTGGAGATTGGGAACTATTTTCTAATTTAATTAAATAGTTGAATAGGGAGATTTGGTGATGAAAAAATGTCTTCTCTTATTCAATTGAATGGTTGTATGGCTTTTCTATTCATAATGCTTTATCTTATTCAATTGAATGGTTGTATAGTAGATTTTTGAGAGATATAATATATTCAATAAAAATATTTTAAAATTAACAAGGAAAAATATTTTTAGAATATTAGAAATTAAAAATATTAAAAATATGATTGAAGCAAAACAATTTAAAAAATTAGAGAGATTAATTAAGGCGCTTGCAAACTATCGTCGATTGGCAATTATTTCATTTATTAAAAAAGAAGGGGAGTCATCGGTAAGTGATATGGCGGAAGAGTTAAAACTTTCTATGCAAGCGACATCTAAACACATTAAACTTTTGGAAGCTGTTGAAATTTTGTCAGCCGACCAAAGAGGCCCACTTGTTTATTATTCTTTATCTAAGCCATTACCAAACTTTCTTTCACACATAATTTCTGGTTTATAGTTTGCATTTTTTTACCGATTGTTTTTTACAGATTTTTTTTGTCCTTTTCTTTTTCTTAATTTGATTCTCTTATTCAATTGAATGGTTGTATGGATTTTCATGCTCGATGCTTTATCTTATTCAATTGAATGGTTGTATAGAATATTATTCCTTATTCACAATTTATACCCCCCGCATCGCACCCAAACATTCAATTGAATGATTGTATGGAAAATTTTAATAACTCAATTATCAAATTTGAAAACCTACACCTAATTTTGCGATAGCAGAATTAGGTGTAGGGAATTATCAAATTTTTTCAAAATATTTTTTAAAGTGGTAGAATGTAAATAGTTATTCAAAATAATGGCACCGGATAAATATAAATCTATATGGGTATCGCATTCTTCTATGGGAGATTTTTTAAAATGTCCACGAGCTTACTATTTGCATAATATCTATAAAGACCCTAAAACAGGAAGAAAAATAAATATTGTTAATCCCGCTCTTTCTCTTGGTCAGGCGGTGCATACAACACTTGAATCATTAAAAAATATTCCAGTTGAAGAAAGAATGAAACAAGACCTTCTTGCTGATTTTGAAGAAGCTTGGTTGCAAGTGTCTGGGAGAAAAGGTGGATTTAAAAATAGCGACGAAGAAACTGAAATTAAAAAACGAGGACTTGAAATGATAGAGCGAGTTATAAAAAATCCCGGGCCAATTGCAAATAAAACCGTAAAAATAAAAAGTGGGCACAATAATATGCCACCTAATTTTTATCTTTCTAAAGATGAAAATATAATATTGTGTGGACTTGTTGATTGGTTAGAATATATTGAAGAAGATGATAGTATTAGTATTCTTGATTTTAAAACTGGTAAACACGATGAAGTTGAAGATTCTCTCCAGCTTCCAATTTATCTTTTACTTTTAAATGCTCTACAAAAACGAAAAATTTCAGGGGCATCATATTGGTATCTTGATAAAGATGATAAACCCATAAAAATGAAATTACCAAACATTGATGAAGCCAAAGAAAAAGTACTCAAAGTTGCTTTGAAAGTTAAGGAAACTCGAGAAAAAAACAACTTCGATTGTCCTCACGGAGAAAAGGGATGTTTTGCTTGTAAGCCATACGAATCTATTTTAAAAGATGAGGCGGAATATCTTGGTATTGGTGGTTATGGTCAGGATATGTATTTTTTATAATATATTAAAAATAATTTTACCTATCCTCACATTACTCTCAATCATCCACCCCAGTACCATTCGCTTCGCGAAGCTACGGGGTAAAATTGCCTGTCCGTTTTTAATAGGAAATGGTTGTATGGATTTTCTATTCATAATGCTTTATCTTATTCAATTGAATGGTTGTATGGATTTTCATGCTCGATGCTTTATCTTATTCAATTGAATGGTTGTATAGAATATTATTCCTTATTCACAATTTATACCCCCCGCATCGCACCCAAACATTCAATTGAATGATTGTATGGAAAATTTTAATAACTCAATTATCAAATTTGAAAACCTACACCTAATTCTGCGATAGCAGAATTAAGTGTAGATGTAGGGAATTATTAAATTAGTAGAAAATTTGGTATATTTTAGAAATGAATATTAATATTGGCCCCAGTACCATTCACTTCGTGAAGCTACTTGCCTACCGCAGGCAGGCGGGGCAGACATAATGAGATAGGGGTTTTAATTATTTATGACAAAATACGACACAACAACAAAAGACAGTAAATGTATCTTCTGCGAAATTTCTAACGGGAATATCAAAACTCCGGGGCTATTTTGGGAGGATGAAGAATTTATGGCTTGGCTCGCCATTGACCCAAACACAAATGGGTTTTCATGTGTTATTCCAAAGCAACATTTTGGAAGCGATGTTTTGAAAATGCCAGACGATATTTTGCAGAGATTTATAATCGCTTCTAAAAAAGTTGCGGGTATACTTGAAAACTTTTTTGATGATGTAGGACGAGTTGGGTTGATGATGGAAGGAACAGGAATTGACCACGCACATATTAAACTTGTTCCACTTCACGGAACAGAAAATCTAAAGAGAGGAATTTGGAAGCAAGTTTTGAGTGAGAAAGAATTTTGGTTTAATAAGTACGAAGGGTGGATTTCTTCCGGAGGCGGGCCGATGGCTAACCCCAAAGAATTGAGAAAACTTGCTTCTGAAATTATTAATAGCCAAAAATAATTATGAAAACAAAAAACAAATCAACTAGATGGTTTATAAACTCTACGGTCTTACTCCAGAAAAAATAGAAATTATTGAAAATTTAAATAAAAAATAATTATTAAATTGGTAGAAAATTTGGTATATTTTAGAAATATGAAATGGATTGGAATTAGTGGTGGTTGGCGTAAAACCAACCAAGAAATTGAATATAAAATCCGTGAAGTTGTGCAAAAGATTATTCAATGTGGGGATGGAATTGTATCTGGCGGAGCACTTGGAGTTGATTATATTGCTACCAATGAAGCATTAAAATTTGATTCCAAAGCAAATATGATAAAAGTTTTTCTTCCGACCATGCTTAAAAAATATTCCGAACATTATAGAAAACATGCTAATTTGGGAACTATAACAAAAGAACAAGCTGAAAATCTTATTAAACAATTAACACAACTGAAAAAAATCAATCCAAAGGCATTGATAGAAAATTCTGATATCAATTTTACAGAAGAAACAAAAAAGATTATGTATTACGAAAGAAATTCTAAAGTCGTTGATTTTTCTGATGAATTAATAGCATTTCATATAAAGACAAAAGAAAGTGAGGGTGCTGGCACAGAAGATACAATTGAAAAAGCCAATAAAAAAGGAATCCCTGTAAAAGTCTTTGATTTTGTGATTTAATGATTCTATGAACATTTCAATCGGGATTGTAGGGTTGCCTAATGTAGGCAAAAGCACACTATTTAATGCGCTGACGAGAAAATCTGTTCCAGCGGAGAATTATCCGTTTTGTACAATTGACCCATCCGTGGGGATTGTTCCTGTGCCCGATGAACGAGTTGAGATATTAAATAAATTTTCAAATTCAAAAAAGAAAATTCCAGCAGTTGTGGAATTTGTTGATATTGCTGGGCTTGTGAAAGGAGCGTCGGAAGGCGAGGGGCTTGGAAATCAATTTTTAGCAAACATAAGAGAGACAGACGCGATTGCAGAAGTTGTGAGAATTTTTGAAGATAAAAATATAACTCACGTTCATAATGAAATAGACCCGCTCAAAGATATTGAAATAATAAATTTAGAATTGATAATGTCTGATTTTCAAACGGTCTCAAAAAGAATTAATACTATTGCAAAAGATGTTAAAAAGGGAAACAAGAGGGCGATTTTTGAGGAATCGGTTTTTAAAAAGGTATATAAAGTTTTAGATGAAGGAAAACTCGCGTCAACGCTGGAATTAGAAAAAGAAGGAAGGGAAGTTTTAAAAACATTAAATCTTTTAACGACAAAGAAAATAATATATGTTTTAAATAAAAAAAGTGGTTGTAAAGATATGTGCGAAATAAAAGACGAGAGATATGAAAAATTGATGAAATTTTTTAAAGACACCAGCTCGGAATTTGTTATTGTTGACGCTGGAATTGAAAATGAGTTGAAAGATTTAAGTACCGAAGACGCTGGGGCATTTAGAAAAGAATTAAACATTTTTGATGACGGAACAAATGAATTGATTAAAAAAGGATATTTAGCTTTGGACTTGATAACATTTTTGACGACGGGCGAGGACGAAACGAGAGCGTGGACGATTAAAAGAAATTCAACGGCGCCTGAGGCGGGGATGGCAATTCACACTGACTTCAAAGAAAAATTCATCCGCGCAGAAATTATAAATTGGAAGGACTTAATTGATTCTGGCTCGTACGCAAACGCGAGAGCGAAAGGATTGGTCAGAACGGAAGGGAAGGAATATGTGGTCAAAGATGGAGATGTGGTTGAATTCAAGATTTGAATCGCAGATTAACGCAGATAACAAACCGCAGATGTACGCAGACAACAAACGCGGACTAAATATGCGGACTAAATATGTGGGCTAAACGCAGACTAAAAATGCAGATTAACCCCGTTAAATCCTGCGAGGCAGGAATTCGCTAAGAGCGAATTATTTAACAGGGCAAGTAATTTCTAATGAAATATTTAATGTAAAAATGTTGGAATAATGTATAATTAATAGATTAAAATTATTAAATAAATAAAAAACATGGGAACACAAGAAAATTTACAAACGAACAAACCAAAATTAAGCGTAGGATTTTTCTTTTTGTGCTTGGGAATATTAATAACATTAATAACTTCTGTCACATCATTTCTTAATCTCGTTTTTGAGACACTCAACAAACGATTCCCAGATGTTCTGAACGCGAGTTATCAGTACGGATATTCTACTTATGAATACGAAGGAATTCGCACGGCACTTGCAACACTCATTATCTTTTTCCCGGTCTTCATTGTTGTTTCTTATTTTTGGAAAAAATATGCGAAAGGAATTATGGGCCAGATAGATGAAATTATAAGAAAATGGGTAATATATATTGTTTTATTTCTTTCCACGATTGTTATTATGGTTGATTTGGTTACTCTCATTAGATATTTTATTTCTGGCGAGATAACTACACGATTTATTTTAAAAGTAATGATTACACTTTTGGTTGCAATTTTAGTCGGCGCTTATTATATCTTTTTACTTAGGGAAAAAAAATCTTTATCTAAAATCAATTTAATTTTCAGTGGAGTTGGAATTATTCTTGTAGTCGGGGCGATTGTTTTCAGTTTTATGATTATGGGCAGTCCTGCAAAACAAAGACAACTTAGATTGGATGAAAGACGAATAGGAGACCTTCAAAATGTTCAATATCAAATAATAAATTACTGGCAACAAAAAGAAAAACTGCCAGAAAAACTTTCTGACCTTTCTAATCCTATGTCCGGGTATTCATTACCCGTTGACCCGGAGTTTGAAAAAGGAAATACTTACGAATATTTTGTAAAAGATAAACTTAAATTTGAACTTTGCGCAACATTTGCTTTACCTATACCACAAGGTTGGGTAGAATATTCTGGTGGAGGAGGAATTATGCCTATGATGGATTATTATGGTAGGAAAGACATGGTGGTGTCAACTCGTCCTTACCCATACGGAGGAATAAATGAATCTTGGGACCATGAAGCAGGCCGAACTTGTTTTGAAAGGACGATAGATAAAGATATGTATCCGCCGTACCCGAAACCTTTATAATCTATCCCATTTTCTATTCTAATGTTCTTAAGAACATTAGAATAGAAGAAGATGTGAAAAACTACGGAGGAAAAGAATCCTTCGTGATAAAAAATACCTTCACCGAGATTATAGAAAATAGGAAAAGCAAAAAAATAAAGAGCGCCCAAGTGGACGCTCTTAGTTACTGATTTGTGAATCTTCTTATCCCTCCTATTAAAGCCGGGAGGTGTTCGGCTACCTTAAAAGAACATCACTACCTATGTAGGGTTTGCATAAATATAAATTAGCATGGCTTATTAAAGAAGACAACCCCTTCGCTGTGGATAATTTTTAAATATATTTACATAATGTATAATTAAAAATGTGAGAAATATGAAAAAATACGACCATAAAAAGATAGAAAAAAAACACCAGCAGAATTGGGAGAAAGATGGAGCTTATAATACAAAAGAAGACAAAAACAAACAAAAATATTATTGTCTTGTAGAGTTTCCATATGCATCTGGGGAGGGGCTTCATGTTGGTCATGTGAGAGGTTATACGGCTCTTGATATAATTGCGCGGAAAAAGAGAATGGAAGGATTCAATGTTTTGTACCCAATTGGTTTGGACGCTTTTGGTTTGCCAACAGAAAATTATGCGATTAAAACGGGAATAAATCCTAAAATAATAATCAGAGATATAGCGAACACTTTTAGACGGCAGTTAAAATCACTCGGATTTTCATTTGATTGGTCAAGAGAAATTAATACATCCGACCCAGAATATTATAAATGGACCCAGTGGATATTTTTACAATTTTTTAAACATGGCTTTGCTTACAAAAAGAAAATGCCAATTAATTGGTGTGTTGATTGCAAAATTGGTTTAGCGAACGAGGAGGTCATTAACGGAGTTTGTGAAAGATGTGGCGGGCAGGTTGAAAAAAAAGAAAAAGAACAATGGATGTTAGCGATAACAAAATACGCTGACCGACTTTATGATGATTTAGATAAAACAGAATTTTTGGAAAAAATAAAAGTTCAACAGAGAAATTGGATAGGACGCAGTAGCGGTGTGCTCATTTCATTCGCGCTTGCTACTACGCAGATAGGCGCAGATAAAAAACCGCAGATAAACGCAGATGGAAAGATTGTTTTAATTACGAATGTTCAAGAGTTTAGAGAAAATGTAAATATTGATTCAAAATTAAAAATAGAAGGAAGAGAATTTTCTATAAAAGAATTAATTAAGTTCAAATTAGATGACGGTTCTTTTTATCTGAAACTCTTTTTAAGCGGTGGGTATGTTTTAGCCGATGATTTAAATAGCAACTCTTTTATTTTAGTGAAAGAAAAGGATACAAATTTGAAAATAGAAGAAGATGATATAACTTTTGAAAATAAAAAATATAGTTTCAGTTATAAAGCTCATGCAATTGCAGAAGAAGTTTTTGGTGAGGAGATATTCAAAAAAGGGGAGAGCGAGACATTCTGGGATTATACATCTGGCAATAATTATTTAAGTTTGGGTATAGTAGATAAAAATAAAAAAAGATTGGATTTTCTTGGGAAAACAATTAAAGCTGACAAAATTGAAGTAACAAATCTGCGTGAATCTGCGTCCAATCTGCGTTCATCTGCGACATTTACAAAAGTAAATGTTTTTACGACAAGACCAGATACACTTTTTGGTGCGACATATTTGGTTTTAGCACCTGAACATGAATTGATCAGAAAAATGTTGGATGATAGATCAATTGAAAACAAAAAAGAAGTTGAAAAATATATATCTGAAACGGCAAAGAAAAAAGATATTGACAGAATGGCAGAAAATAAAATAAAGACAGGGGTTGAACTAAAAGGAATTAAAGCAATAAACCCTGCCTACCGGCAGGCAGGCCCGCTTAATAAAAAAGAAATTCCAGTTTTTATAGCTGATTATGTTTTGGATAGTTATGGAACGGGAGCAATAATGGCTGTACCGGCGCACGATGAACGCGATTATGCATTTGCATCGCAGATAAACGCAGATAATAAAACGCAGATGGGCGCAGATAACAAAACAAGTGCAGATAGAATTGAAATAATAAAGGTTATTGAAAGTGATCAAAATTTGTACACTGGTTATGGAAAATTAATTAATTCTGGCAAGTTTAACGGAATGGAAAGTGAAAAGGCGATGAAAGAAATTACTAAATTTGTTGGTGGGGAATTAAAAACAATTTATAGTTTGAGGGATTGGATATTTTCAAGACAAAGATATTGGGGGGAACCGATTCCACTCGTTTTTTGCAATGAGTGCAAAAAACGAGTGGGAAATTCCAAATTCCAAATTCCAAATTCCAAAAAAATTCCAAATTCAAAATTACAAATTCAAAATCAAGAATTTAATAAAGGAGAATTATTAAATCCCGGGTGGGTTATTGATGAAAAACTTCCATTTGAGCTTCCTGATGTTAAAAAATATGAACCGACTGATACAGGAGAATCCCCTCTTGCGTCTGTTAAAAAATGGGTGAATGTTAAATGTCCAAAATGCGGGGCTGACGCGAAAAGGGAAACAGACACAATGCCGAATTGGGCTGGCTCATCTTGGTATTGGTTGAGATATATCGATTCAAAAAATGATAAAGAATTCGCGAGTATGGATAAATTAAAATATTGGACTCCTGTAGATTGGTATAACGGAGGTATGGAACATACAACGCTTCACTTACTCTACTCTCGTTTTTGGCATAAGTTTCTTTTTGATATTGGTTTGGTCCCAACAGATGAGCCATATATAAAAAGAACATCACATGGAATGATTTTAGGAGAGGGTGGGGAGAAAATGTCAAAGTCCAAAGGAAATGTAATTAATCCAGATGATATAATTGAAAAATTTGGCGCAGATTCTTTTCGGCTTTATGAAATGTTTATGGGACCATTTGACCAACATACAAGCTGGAATACAAACGGAGTCGTTGGGATGATAAGATTTATTGAAAAAGTTTATGGTCTTTTAGAAAAATTAACTAATAATGAAAGTGAAGATGTAGATAATTTTTTAAATAAAACAATAAAGAAAGTTGAGGAAGATATTGAAAATATGAAATTTAATACGGCAATAAGTTCAATGATGGTATTTGTAAATTTTGTTTATAATAAAAATAAAATTAGTAAAAATAATTATAAAAAATTTCTAAAAATTCTTTCTCCATTTGCACCACATGTAACGGAAGAACTATGGTTAGAAACAGGAGAAAAAGAATCTATTCATAAAACTAAATGGCCTGAATATGACAAGATAAAAGAAGATAAAAATCTTACTATTGTTGTTCAAGTGAATGGGAAAATTAGAGATAAATTTATTATAGATAGCAATCTTGATGAGAGTCAGATAAAGGATAAGGCCCTTTCTTCGGGGATAGTTTTAAGATGGATAGGGGATAAAGAAATAAAAAAAACCATATATGTTAGGGGCAAACTTATAAATATTGTTACAATTTGACCCTGTTAAATTCCGCCAAAGGCGGATCTGCAAAGCAGGATTTCAGGGTTGACAAAAAAATCACTGGTATGTATTCTGTTAAATAGGTTTTATTACTAAAATCAACACAGAACATATCATTTTGTAAGTTTGACAATGGGGTGTTTTTATGATATTTTTAACTAGACAATAATAAGGTTATAATATATAAGTTTTAAAAATATGAGTATATTGCAAATAAGGCCAAAACAAATAACAAAGAAGTTAATAGAAACGCTACCAGAACGCGCTTGCACCGTTGTTATTAGCCGTTATGGATTAGGTCCAAATCCAAAAAGAATGACCTTAGAAGCAATAGGAAAGAATTATGGTATAACAAGAGAAAGGGTTAGACAGATAGAGAATTATGCTTTAAATAAAATTAAACAGTCAGGTCTAATTTCAAAAGAAAGAAAAATTTTTGATGAACTTTTGTCCTCAATAGATTCTCTTGGCGGCATAGTACACGAAAATCATCTTTTTGAACACCTTTCAACAAAAGAAGACGAAAGAAATCATATCCATCTTTTGTTAGTTTTGGGTGATGAATTTACAAAAGAAAAAGAAGACAAATATTTTAGACCAAGATGGTATGTTGATAAATATTTAGCTGACAAGGTTCATAACGCTTTGCTAAAACTTCGTGACGGAATTTCAGGGGAGGATCTTGTTTCTGAAGAAGAAATATTGGGATTATTTTTAAAACTTGTAAATGATATTCCCAAAAAATATGTTTCAGATAGGGAAACACTAAAAAGATGGTTGATGATTTCAAAAGAAATAGGAAAGAATCAATTGGGAGAATGGGGATTGTCATCATCTTCAAATATAAACGCAAAAGGAATGAGAGATTATGTTTATTTAATAATAAGACAGCATGGTTCACCAATGCACTTTGCTGAAGTAACAAGAAAGATAGGCGAGATATTTAATAAAAAAGCGCACATTGCTACTTGTCATAATGAACTGATAAAAGACCCAAGATTTGTATTAGTTGGTAGGGGGTTATACGCGCTAAAAGAATGGGGTTATATGGTTGGCGTTGTAAAAGATGTTATTTATCAAATATTGAAACAAAATGGTTCAATGACAAAAGATGAAATTATAAAAAATGTTTTAAAGGAAAGGTATGTAAAGGAGAACACAATCATTGTTAATCTACAAGACCCAAAATATTTTAAGAAAACAAAGGATGGAAAATATATACTTGTGTAAATTCAAAAACCCTAAACGGGTTTTTGAATCCAAAATGTTTTTTAAAGCCCCCATTGAGTGAGGGCTTTTTAGTTGTCTGACACTACCATAAAATTTTTTTTTATTATATTATATAAGTTATGTTAAGTTTTGTAATAGCAGAATTTTTTACTTATTTATTACCTAAAATTATTGACATCGTAATATTATTATCCCCAGTATGGGGTGTGTTGTTCCTTGTAATAATTTTTTGGAATGTATGGCTGACCTATGTGAGGGCGGATTTTTTGTCTAAACAAGGATATAAACTTCTTGAAATAGAATTACCGAAAGAGCAATTTAAATCTCCGTTGGCGATGGAATTGGTTCTAAATACGCTAAATCAGACAGGGGGAGAGAAAACATTTATAGATAGATATATAAAAGGCAAGGTTAGACCTTGGTTTTCTTTGGAATTGGTCTCAATAGAAGGAAATGTGCATTTTTTTATATGGACAAGAGAAAATTTTGTGGATTTGGTTGAATCTCAAATTTATTCGCAGTATCCGAATTCAAGAATTATTGAAGTGGAGGATTATACTAATTTTCTGAAATATACAAAACGCGAGTTTTCTCTCTGGGGGTGTGAATTTAAGTTAACAAAAGCCGACCCATATCCAATAAAAACATATGTTGATTATGGTTTAGACGAAGATCTTAAGAAAGAGGAACAAAAAATTGACCCAATAACGCCAACCATAGAATTTTTGGGCTCTATTGGTCAAAAAGAATATGTTTGGATTCAAATTTTGGTTCGCGCAAACAAAAAAGAAAAAAGAAAAAAGGGCTCATGGTTTAAAAAAACTGACTGGAGAGGCGAGGCGGAAGATTTAGTAAATGAACTGTTAAAACGCGATTCAAAAACAAAAATTTCAGAAGAACATCCAAACCTGACAAAGGAAGAACAGGTGATAATTTCTGCTATACAGCAGAGTATTTCAAAACCAGGATTTGATTGTGGCATAAGAGGAATTTATCTTGCAGAAACTGACAAATTTAAACCAATAAATATAACCGGGCTCACAGGAACATTTAAGCAGTATAGTTCTGCAAATTTAAATGGGGTTGTGCCGACCGGCGGTTTAACAATTTTTAATTATCCATGGCAAGATTTTAAAGAAATAAGGCAAAACAAAGTAAGAAAGGAGCTTTTTGATTCTTATAGAAGAAGATCTTACTTTCATCTACCTTACAAGAAAAAAGCATTTGTCTTAAGTTCTGAAGAATTGGCAACAATATTTCATTTCCCAGGACAGGTTGCCCAAACCCCAACATTTAAAAGAATTGAATCAAGTCGTTCAGAACCGCCGATGAATTTGCCGACTTAGGATATATGAAAGAAAAAGAAAAAATTATAAAAAATCCTTCAGAAAAACTCCACCCTGTTAAATCCTGCGTAGCAGGAATTTTGTCAAAGACAAAATTATTTAACAAGGCAAGTATAAGAAATTACGAAATTGTAAGCACTATAATTAGTGTTTTTTTGGTATTTGTTGCTTTTTATTTTTTCTTTTTTTCTTCCCCATTTAATTTCCCTGTTGGAACAATTGTTCATATAAACGAAGGGGCTTCATTGAATGAAATATCAGAACTTTTGGACCAAAAAAATGTTATAAAATCACCTTTTTGGTTTAAAGTTTTAGTAACAGTTATTGGCGGAGAAGACAAAGCTAAAGCTGGTGATTATTTTTTTAGTAAAAAAAGAAACGCCTTTACTATCGCAAGTAAAATAATAAAGGGAGAGTATGGTTTGACACCAATTTCTATTACTATACCAGAGGGGGCTACAACATTTGAAATGGCGGAAATATTTAGTAAAAAAATAAATTCTTTTAATTCTGAAAAATTTTTAAAACTCGCAACACCAATGGAAGGATATCTTTTTCCTGATACTTATTTTTTTCTACCGAATGTAACACCGGAACAAATTATTGACGCAATGAAAAATAATTTTATTAGAAAGGTGGGAGGTATATATAACAAAATAGAGAAATCAGGCAAATCTCTAGAGGAAATAATAATTATGGCTTCTTTATTAGAAGAAGAAGCGAGAACGCTTGAAACAAGGAAAATTATTTCCGGAATTTTATGGCAAAGAATTGAAATAAATATGCCATTGCAAGTTGATGCGGTTTTCCTATACATAATAGGTAAAAATACTTACGAATTAACTTTAAAAGATCTTTCCTACGATTCGCCCTATAATACATACAAATATAAAGGACTTCCATTTGGGCCGATATCAAGCCCTGGTATTAATTCAATAGAAGCCGCTATATCGCCGATTGAAACTGACTATCTCTTTTATTTATCTGACAGAAGTGGAAATATGCATTATGCAGAAACATTTGAAAAACATAAAATAAATAAGTTTAGATATGTTTATTAAGCTTAGTTTTTGACGGTTTGTAAAATAAATAATTGGATAAAATTTCCTTGAAAATTCACGCTATTTTTGATATAATGTCTACAGAAAAATAACAAATTACAAGCACCAAAATACAAATAAATCACAAAAATCAAAATACAAAATACTAAAATAATAAAGTTTTGAATTTTGGAGATTAGAATTTAGATATTGTTTGAGATTTGGAATTTGTTGTTTGGAATTTTTTTATTTTATGATTATCACTTATCACGGTTTAGAATTTTTTAAAATACAATTTGGCGACATAATCGTTGCTTTTAATCCACCCTCAAAAGAATCAAAATTTAAATCATCTAGATTTGGGGCAGATATAGTTTTAATTTCTTTAAATCACGAAGATTTTAATGGTTCTGACACCCTGTCTTACGGGGACAAAATGCCCTTTGTGATTAATGGACCCGGAGAGTACGAGATAAAAAATATTTTTGTAAAAGGATTTTTCTCCACTTCTTCTTATAAAGATAAAAAAATTAATACTATTTATTTTTTGAAACTGGAATCAATGAATATTTGTTTTCTCGGCGCTCTTGGGTCAGCCGATTTATCCCAAGAAATAAAAGAAAAAATGGATGACATAGACATATTATTTGTTCCGATAGGAAATAAAGAAGTTTTAGATTCAACAGACGCCTACAAACTTGCTGTAAAACTCCAACCTAAAATAATAATCCCAATGCATTATTCAGATGATAAAGACCCTTGTTTGAAAACATTTCTTAGTGAAGAGGGAATAAAAAATCTTGAACCTTTAGATAAACTCACTCTAAAACGGAAAGATTTAGTAAACAAAGATGGAGAAATAGTTGTTTTAGCGCAAAAATAAAATGATTTTGGATAAAATAAAAAAACTTCAACAAAAACCTGTCCAGACAAGAAAAAAAATTGCTTTCGGAATTTCTGCAGGGGTAACGATTATTATATTTCTGATTTGGCTTTCTGTTTTTAATTTAAATTCTAATAATATGACCGCTGAGGATTTACAAAAAGAAGCGGATAAAAATTTAGATTTAGTTTCTCCATTTTCAAAAATAAAAAAAGATTTAACCCAGATATTTGAAAAAGCTCCAGAAAAATTTGAAAACTTAAAAAGTTTAATTACTCCAACAAACTCATCACAGGAAAGCTTTGAGCAGTCCACTTCGACAAACTCAGAGTAAGCAAAATCAAAATTGAAAAATCGAAGATAAAAAATGCAAAGCAAAAACACAAAAACGAAAAAAAATGTAAGCAATGTTTAAATTTTTACATCTGTGTTTTTGATTTTTGATATTTAATTTTTAATTTAAGTTTATATGGCCAAAGAAAAAGAAAACAAAAAAATAACTGAAAATAAAACAAATGATAAAAATATCATAAATCAGGATATAAGTTCTGAGATGAAAACTTCTTATTTGGATTATGCAATGTCTGTTATAACCAGCAGGGCCTTACCTGATATAAGGGACGGACTAAAACCAGTTCACAGAAGAATTTTATATGCTATGCATGATATGGGATTAAATGCTTCTGCAAAAACTAGAAAGTCAGCAGCTATAATTGGTGAAGTTTTAGGAAAATATCATCCACACGGAGATGCTTCTGTTTATGATGCGATGGTTAAACTTGCTCAGGATTTTTCAATGAGATATCCCCTTGTTATAGGTCAAGGCAATTTCGGCTGTTTTACGAAGGATACAAAAGTCAAACTAACTGATGGCCGCGGTTTAAGTTTTGGAGATTTAATTAAAGAGCATAAAAGGGGAAAAAAGAATTATACATACACAGTTAATTCAACGGGATTAATTTCGATTGCTGAAATTAAAAATCCCAGATTAACTAGAAAAAATACTGAAATTATGAAAGTTATATTAGATAACGGAGAAGAAATCAAATGCACCCCCAATCATTTATTCATGATGAAGGATAATGTTTATAAGAAAGCGAAAGATTTAAAACCCGACGAATCATTAATGCCTTTATATGAAAAATTATCGGAAAAAACCGATTATTTGAATCGTGATAGTTATATTTTAATATATCAAAATAAAATTGACGAATGGATACCCGCGCACCATTTAGCCGACAATTACAACTTAACCGCTAAAAAATATTCAAAAGGAGAAGGTCGGGTGAGGCATCATTTGGATTTCAACAAACTCAATAACAGCCCTGATAATATACAAAGAATGGACTGGGGCGAACACTGGCGCGTTCATTATGAACAGGCCGCCAATTTGCATAAAAAGAAAGAATATAGAGAAAAAATTGCTGAAGGAAGGAAGAAATTTTGGTCTAATCCAGTCAATAGGGCAGAATACGCAAAAAGAACTTCTGAACGAAATTTTAAAAATTGGCAGAATTCTGAATATAGAGAAAAAATGAGTAAACTTTTAAGCGTGGCTAACAAAAAGTATATTCAAAACCACCCAGAAAAAAGAATCGAATTTTCTAAGCGAGCGACACAAACACTAAAAAAACTATGGCAAGATCCGGTTTATCGAAAAATATTTCACGAAAAAATTGTTAGCGCAAATAAAAAAAGAATCACTAACAATACCGGCAAGATTAAGTTTCTTAAAGTATGTCGAGAAGTTTTGAAAGAACATAAAATTTTAAATCAGGATTTATATAAACAAAAACGGGAAATGATTTACAAATACGGTTGTGCAACTTCTTGGCAAACTGGCATACGAAAATATTATAATAATGACAAGAAAATCTTGCTCGATGCTTTAAACAAGAATCACAGAGTTATAAAAATAGAATTCTTAAAACAAAAGAAAGATGTATATGATATAACAATAGAAAAAAGCCATAACTTTGCCTTAGCTGCGGGGGTTTTTGTCCATAATTCAATAGACGGAGACCCCGCCGCGGCACAGAGATACACAGAAGCAAAAATGACAAAACTTGCGGGAGAAATGATAAAAGATTTGGAAAAAGAAACTGTAAACTTCAAACCAAACTATGAAAATACAAGAAAAGAACCGGTGATACTTCCATCCGCGGTCCCCAATCTTATTTTAAACGGCACCCTCGGTATTGCCGTTGGTATGGCAACAAACATACCGCCGCATAATATAAAAGAAATTATTGATGCTGCTGTTTATCTTGTAGATAATAAAAATGCAACAACAGAAGAGTTAGCTGAATTTGTAAAAGGACCAGATTTCCCAACGGGTGGAATAATTTTTGGAAGGCAGGATATATTGCATGCATATGTTAATGGAAGAGGGGGGATTTTGGTTAGGGGAGAAGCTGAAATTTTTGAGGAAAAACCGGGGCAGTTCCAGATAGTAATTTCATCAATTCCATTCAGGGTTAACAAGGCCGAACTTATACAAAAAATAGCGGATTTAGTTAAAAATAAGAAAATAGAGGGAATAAAAGGTATTAGAGATGAATCAACGAAGGATATAAGAATTGTTATAGAACTTAAATCCGGCTCTCATCCAAACAAAATTTTAAACACGATATATAAACATACACAACTTGAAGATACTTTTCATGTAAATATGGTTGGTCTGGTTGATGGAGTCCCTCAGACCCTTTCCCTAAAGATAATTTTGGAAGAATTTATATCTCATAGAGTTATTGTCATCAGAAGAAGAACCGAGTTTGATTTAAAAAAGGCGGAAGCAAGGGGGCACATCTTGATTGGCTTGAAAAAGGCCTTAGATCATATAGACAAAATAATAAAACTTATAAAATCGTCAAAAGATACACAAACCGCGCACGCAAATTTAATGAAAGAATTTAAGTTCTCTTCTTTGCAGGCGACAGCGATACTTGAAATGAAACTTCAAAAACTTGCCGGGCTTGAAAGGAAAAAGATAGATGACGAATTGGAGGAAAAGGGGAAACTTATAAAAGAATTAAAACTTATTCTTGCTTCACCCTATAGAATACTTTCAATTATTAAAGATGAGATGAAAGAAATAAAAGACAAGTATGGTGATGAAAGAAAAACAAAAGTTTTCGCAAATAGAATAAAAGATATATCTATAGAAGATATGGTTCCAAACAAAGAAGAGGTTTTGGTTTTTACAGCCGGAGGTTATATTAAGAGAACAGACCCAACTGAATTTAAAACCCAAAAAAGAGGTGGGGTAGGCGTTGTTGATATAAACACAAAAGAAGAGGATTTTGTAACAAGATTTTTAACAGCGTCTACACACAGCGATCTCCTATTCTTTACCGACAAAGGAAAGGTTTATCAAATAAAAATGTATGACTTACCAGAAGGGAAAAGAGCAACAAGAGGAAAATCTATAATGAATTATATTTCTCTCGGAGAAGATGAAAAAATAACATCTATATTGCCAATGTCAGCAGGTGAAGAAAAAGACGGGTTATCTCTTTTGATGCTCACAAAAAATGGTGTTGTAAAAAAGACACTGGCCAAGAATTTTTCTGATGTTCGCAGAAGCGGGATTATTGCAATAAATCTTTCAAAAGATGACGAGCTTGTCTCCGCATCTTTTGTTGAAAAAGGAGACACCGTTGTTGTGGTAACAAAAAAAGGACAATCCATACACTTCAAGGAGATTGACATAAGGGCTATGGGGAGAACTGCAGCTGGGGTTCGCGCTATAAAATTGGGCAAACAAGACGAAGTAGTTGGTATTGATATCGCTAAAAAAGAACTTAAAAATATCCAATTACTTGTTATAACAAAAAATGGGTATGGCAAAAAAACACCGTTAAAAGAGTATAAAGTGCAAAAAAGAGGTGGTAGTGGCGTAAAAACAGCGAAAATAACCCCAAAAACGGGTGAACTAATGTCATCAAAACTTATTACTGACATAGAAGAAGAAATAATATCAATATCAAAAAAAGGACAGGTTATAAGAATAAACATCAAAGAAATACCAGCATTAGGAAGACAAACACAGGGAGTTAGAATAATGAAACTTAGAGACGGTGATAGTATAGTGTCCTTAATTTGTCTTTAATCTTTTCCCCACTCTTTGAATAAAAAAGTTGTTTTTAAGATATAATAATTCCATTAGGTGGTTTTAATTATTGATATTTTTGAAAAGAAAATTCAAAATTACCCCATACCATTCGCTTCGCAAAGCTACGGGGCAGGCAAATCACAAATCACAAATCACAAATCACAAATCACAAATCACAAATTTATCCCGTAGCCAACTTGTTGTGGTACTGGGACAATATCAAAATTCTAATTTCCCAAATTCAAAACATCTTTATTTTAGTATTTTGTGTTTTGGTTATTGTAATTTATTTGTAATTTGGTGCTTGTGTTTTGGAATTTATTTTATATTTATGTTTCTAGATCCACAAAATAATATAAAACAATTTGATTTAAGCGCCGGAATGAAGGTGGCCGATATTGGCGCCGGTTCTGGTTTTAATAGTTTTGCCGCGGCGGAAGAGGTTGGAATGGCTGGGGTTGTTTATGTAATTGATATTCAAAAAGATTTATTGTCTAAAATAAAAAATGAATCCAAAGAGAGAAATCTTAGGAATATAGAAATAATTTGGGGTGATGCAGAAAAAGAAAATGGGACTCGTTTGGAAAATGAATCAGTTGATGCGGCTATTGTTTCCAATTTATTTTTTCAAGTGGAAAATAAGGGCAATTTTTTGAAAGAAGTTTTTAGAATATTAAAACCGAAAGGAAAACTGCTTTTCATTGAATGGAGCGGTCCATTCGGCGGCATTGGTCCATCAAAAGAAAGTTTTGTACCGGAAGAAAAAGCAAAAAAATTTTTGGAAGAAGGTGGTTTTTTAATTGAAAAGAAAATTTTTGTTGGGGAGTACCATTATGGGTTTATATTAATCAAAAAGCCCTAAATGGGCTTTTTGATCCATAATTCAAATGCTCTGGGAGAGCATTTGAATCCATAATGTGTTCGTGTTCGTGTTCGGGGGAGTTTTTTTATCTACCTCAGTAAAATATCCATAATCATAAAATGAAAAACTTTCAAACCATAATAATTTTTGTTTTTGCCGCTCTTGCTCTTTTAGGAGTTATTCTTTTTGCAATACAAAAATCAAATTCAGGCGAGGCCATCCCTCAAATATCTTTATGGGGAACAATGAACAGTAATATATTTAATAAAATTTCAAATGAAATGGGGTCAAATAAATTAGCTCCATTTAAAATAAATTATAAACAGTTCAGGGAAGATAATTTTGACAGTGAATTAATAGAAGCGCTTGCCTCCGGTGTAGGCCCAGATGCGATTATCCTTTCACAAGATAAAATTTTAAAATACGAGAATAAAATATTTAGCGTGCCATTTTCAAGCTTTTCCGAAAGAAATTTTAGAGACGGTTTTATAGAGGGGGCTGAAATTTTTTTGACCAAAGATAGCATCATAGCGTTTCCACTCACGATTGACCCGTTAGTTATGTACTGGAATAGAGATGTGCTATCAAATGTTGGAATTGTAAAACCGCCGGTTTATTGGGACGAAATTTACCCAATGGTCAAGAAAATAACCGAGAAGGATAATTCACAAAACTTAAAAAGGATGACAATTGCCTTTGGTGAATTTATTAATGTAAAAAACGCAAAAGAAATAATTTCAATATTAATAATACAATCAGGGGACCCAATAGTTAAAAGGAGCGAAAATAAAATTGACATTACATTGGGCAGAACAACAAGTTCCACAATTCCACCAGCCGAATCATCAGTCAGATTTTACACAGAGTTTTCAAATCCATCTAAAGATATGTATACATGGAATAAATCCCTAAATAATTCTCTTCAAGAGTTTTTAGCCGGCAATCTTGCATTTTATATTGGGTTTGCGAGTGAGTTGCCGGGCCTAAGAGAAAAAAATCCAAATCTCAATTTTGATGTTACTAAACTGCCACAAATTAGAGACAGCCAGACATATAAAACATTTGCGAATATAAATGGGATAGCGGCTTTGAAAAGTTCACCCAATGTAAGTAATATTATAAAAATAATAGGATATTTAATTAGTAGTGACGCATCTTTGCTGTTCAGTAAATCTTTTAATTTACCGCCAGTAAAAAGAGAATTACTTGCAGAAAAACAAACAGACGCGTATAGGGGCATTTTCTATGATTCTGCTATAATTAGTAGAGCTTGGTTGGACCCGAATCCATATGAAACAAGCGCTATATTTAAAAACATGATTGAGAACATAACCTCTGGCAAGCTCAGGATAAGTGAATCTATCGGGAGGGCAAGCGCGGAGATAAAAAATTTAGTTAAATGACTTTAAAACCTCTGGGAGAGGTTTTAAAGAGTAGTGCCAGATTTTTTATCCATACATGGAAACCTCTGGGAGAGGTTTTAAAGAGTAGTGCCAGATTTTTTATCCATAATATTTTTGTGTGTTTTAAAGAGTAGTGCCAGATTTTTTATCCATAATTCAAAATATCCATAAGGACATTTTGAATCCATAATTAAATGATTTTAGAACAAATAAATAAAAATAAAATCTTATTTAAAATTATAACAGTATCTGTTTTCGTACTATTTTTGTTTAATATGTCAGTGGCATATGGAGCTGGTATTGTCCCCGCCTGCGCTTCAAACCCAACCGGTTGTGGATTTGATGATATGTTGATATTGGCTCAAAATATAATAACATTCATTCTTTATATAGCAGCCACAATTGCTGTAATAATGTTCACATATGCAGGAATTTTGTATTTAACTGCTAGTGGAAAATCTGGACAAATAGAGCAGGCGCATAAAATCTTTCTAAATGTTCTTATAGGTTTTATAATTGTTTTATCTGCGTGGCTTGTGATTAACACAATCGCAAATGCGCTTCTTGATAAAAGCAACTTTAAAACTTATTTAGAATAATTGATTTGGCGAGTTTATATAATAAATTTTATTCAAATTAATAGATTTAATAATTAAAAAATATGTTTTTAAAAATAGAAAAATATAAGATGACAATGTGGGGAGCGATATCTTTTTTATTGCTTTTTCCTTTATATAAAATTAATGCGGCGGAGGTAACTGTAAAGGGGTCATTAAAAAACCCACTGGGGACCACCGACACTGTTCCGGCCCTAATAACAAAAATCTTGACCGATATAGTCACTCCAATAGGCGGAGTTGTGATTGTATTTTTTATAATTTATGCTGGGTTTTTGTTTGTAAAAGCGCAAGGTAATGCAGAAAAAATAGAAGAGGCGAAGAAGATATTATTTTATGTTGTGATAGGCGCCGCTGTCATATTAGGCGCAAATTTGATAGCCACCGTTATTAGTGGAACAATAGGAAATCTTTAAATTAGAAACCTCTGGGAATTTAAATGGTCTGGGAATTTAAATGCTCTAAATGAGCATTTAAATCCACAATCTTTTGTTAAATATTTGAATCCACAATATATTTCTGAGCATTTAAATCTACAGTATTTTGTTTCTAATCCACAATGTTTTCTTTGAGCTTTTAAGGAATGGTGTCAGATTTTTTAATTTATAATATTTACAATCTATAAAAAATACATGAATTCCGTTAGAAATAAAAAGGGGTAATATATAAAAAATAATCATTAAAATATAAATATGGTCAACAAATTAAAAATTATTAAAAAAATCTACGAGAACTCGCAATCCCCAATCTCTAATTGGATGAAAAAAATGGTTCTGATTATTTTTTCTTTTATTACACCGCTTTTTGCTGGCGCCGCGGCCATAGAGGGAGATAATTTTAAAGAAATAATTGAAAGCATCGCAGGATTTTTAAATGAACCTGTAATTCCTACCTTGGTTGGCCTTTCTCTGCTGTGGTTTCTTTTTGGGCTGGCGCAGTTTATTCGCTCTGCTGGAAATCCAGAGGCCATAGAAGAAGGCAAGAAGAAAATGTTATACGGAGTAGTTGGTTTGTTTGTTATAGTTTCAGTTTGGGGTTTGGTTGGTATTCTTAGAGAGACATTTGGAATTTAACTTGAAAATCTCTTAATGAGATTTTCAAGAGTTGTGCCAGATTTAATCCACAGAAAATGATTGATTAAGGGGTTGTACTATATTATTATTAATAGAGTCATTTTGACAAAAATTATTAAAGGTCGTTAATTAAAATGTGCCCAATAAGGCACAAAATTTACCCCGTTAAATCCTGTTTCGCCCATACGGGCAAAGCATGTCCGCCTCGGGCGGAATTTAACAGGGTGAATTAAATATATTATGAAAAAAATAACATCAATTTTAATGGGGATGTCATTTATGTTTCCTTTGATTTCATTTGCCGCTACTGGCGGTACAGACCTAGATACCTTGATAGGCAAAATTGCTGATTGGATAAATATTCTTACTCCAATAGTTGTAGCTTTGGCGCTCCTTTATTTCTTTTATGGTCTCGCAGTATTTATTCTAAAATCTGGGGATGAAGAAAAAAGAAAAGAAGCAAAGGGTATAATGATATACGGCGTAATCGCTCTATTTGTTATGGTTTCTGTTTGGGGTCTTATAAGCATATTGGTTAATACTCTTGAAATTGGAACTGGTGGAACAGAAAATGTTCCTTATATTCTCCCATAATAATTTGTTATGACGGGTCTATTGAATAAAATTAGTGATCAAATAATAAATCCCATTATACTTTTACTTTTTGTTCTCGCACTTCTTTATTTTATTTGGGGTGTTACCCAATATGTTATAAAAGCTGATAGCGATGAGCAAAGAGAACAGGGTAAGCAACATATGATATGGGGAGTGGTTGGTATGTTTATTATGGTTGCTGTTTATGGAATTATAGAAATCATAAAAAATACAATAGGAGTATAATAATAAATTTTTCCGCTAAAGGCGGATGAAAGATTTAAAAATTAAAAAACAATCCCTCCCTATCTTTTGATAAAGAGGGGTTGTTTTTGTATGTGTGTAAAAGAGTTTTTCTTTATCAAATATATTTATTTACATATGTTTATTACATATTTTTATATTACATATAATTGGGGTTGTTTTTGTATGTGTGTAAAAGAGTTTTTCTTTATCAAATATATTTATTTACATATGTTTATTACATATTTTTATATTACATGTAATTATTGTATATATATGCTAAGACATATAGCGTTTGCCAATACTAATAAAAAAAGTAAAATAAAAAGTAATTCAAAGATTTCCATCGTGTTTAACATTATCATATATATATATAATATCTAAGACATATAGCGTTTGCCAATTTTAAAGAAAATAAAAAACAAATTGTTGGTGTATATAATTTGTTAATAAATACCGCACTACACTATACATCCTAAGACACATAGCGTTTGCCAATTTTAAAGAAAATAAAAAGTAATTCAAAGATTTCCATCGTGTTTAACATTATCATATATATATAATACCTAAGACATATAGCGTTTGCCAATACTAATAAAAAAAGTAAAATAAAAAACAAATTAAAACTTCATTTAAAAATTTTAAATATACAATGTTTCTTCATAATCTCGTGTCCGCCCGGTAGGATGTTTCGCCCCACGGGCGCAGGTGAATTTCGATTTCGTCCTCGCAAAGCTCGGACTCAATAACGAAATTCCTTTCAAGTCCTCTCTCGCGAGCAAATACCTGTCTGCCGAAGGTAGAAATTTGCTCGCTCCTTCACACTCACTCCGTTCGTGTGCCGGGGAGAGGACTTGAATCTTACAGATTCAGTTTATCTTTTCGATTTATTCAGAGCAAAGCTCTTCATAAATAACGAAAAGATTTTCAAGTCCTCTCTCGCGAGCAAATAAATTTGCTCGCTCCTTCACACTCACTTCGTTCGTGTGCCGGGGAGAGGACTTGAATCTTACAGATTCAGTTTATCTTTTCGATTTATTCAGAGCAAAGCTCTTCATAAATAACGAAAAGATTTTCAAGTCCTCTCTCGCGAGCAAATAAATTTGCTCGCTCCTTCACACTCACTTCGTTCGTGTGCCGGGGAGAGGACTTGAACCCCCACCTCTTTCGAGACTACGTCCTAAGCGTAGCGCGTCTACCATTTCGCCACCCCGGCATCTTTAAAACATTTGAATATTCATTTATATAAAAATTCTTCGCCAATTTCGTATTTTCTCTCTAAATATTCATAAACACCATTATAATACATAAAATTTAATAATTTAATAGAGTCCTTCTTTGCATAATTCAAGACAAAAACTGATTTATCTTTAGAAACCCACCCACCGTTTGTTTTTGTATGTTTATAGATTTCATCTTTTATCCATTTAAGAAAATCTAAACTACCAGAAGTAAGTCTTATTTTCAGCTGAGGGTAATTGCTTTGTGGATGATAACTTATACTAATATTTCCATCACCATCTATACATCCTCTCACAAAATCGGCAAAATATTTTTTCGGTATGTTTATTTTAGATAATGTTTTAGATTTTGCTTGTGTTAATCCTATAGACAACAAAAAATTATAAAAATTTATATCTCCAAATTGTACAACAAAATATTTTTTTTCTTTAGTATATTCTCGCCCTTTTTTACCGATTTTATTTTTAATACCTAAACATTTTTTGAAAGATACTATTAATTTTCTGTCTTTTGATGTCATATTTAAATGTCTGTTGTCAGGAGATAAATTTCCATCTGTAGTAATTAGACCAATTGCGTAAGCAAAATTTGGGCTCCATTTTATTTTTACTTTATTTAATCTTCTCATTAGATCATAAAAAATTATTTCTCTTTTTATATTTATATTATACACTAAGACATATAGCGTTTGCCAATTTTAAAGAAAATAAAAAGTAATTCAAAGATTTCCATCGTGTTTAACATTATCATATATATATAATACCTAAGACATATAGCGTTTGCCAATACTAATAAAAAAAGTAAAATAAAAAACAAATTGTTGGTGTATATAATTTGTTAACAAATACCGCACTACACTATACATCCTAAGACATATAGCGTTTGCCAATTTTAAAGAAAATAAAAAGTAATTCAAAGATTTCCATCGTGTTTAACATTATCATATATATATATAATACCTAAGACATATAGCGTTTGCCAATTTTAAAGAAAATAAAAAACAAATTGTTGGTGTATATAATTTGTTAATAAATACCGCACTACACTATACATCCTAAGACATGTAGCGTTTGCCAATACTAATAAAAAAAGTAAAATAAAAAACAAATTAAAACTTCATTTAAAAATTTTAAATATACAATATTTTTTCATAATCTCGTGTCCGCCCGGTAGGATTCTCGCCCCACGGGCGCGGGTGAATTTCGATTTCGTCCTCGCAAAGCTCGGACTCAATAACGAAATTCCTTTCAAGTCCTCTCTCGCGAGCAAATACCTGTCTGCCGAAGGTAGAAATTTGCTTTCTCATGCGTTCACTTCGTGTCCGCCCGGTAGGATGTTTCGCCCCACGGGCGCAGGTGAATTTCGATTTCGTCCTCGCAAAAAGCTCGGACTCAATAACGAAATTCCTTTCAAATCCTACACGAAAGCAAATAAATTTGCTTTCTCATGCGTTTACTTCGTGTCCGCCCGGTAGGATTTGAACCTACGACCGTTTGCTTAAGAGGCAACTGCTCTACCAACTGAGCTACGGGCGGATAAAGGACACAATTTTTATTTTGTAGTTGGAACTTTTTAGTGTGGGGCCAGCTAAGCTACGGGCGGATATAATAAATTTGCTTTCTCCCCAATCACCTTGTGCCCGGGGCGGGAATTTCGCTTCGCTCACCCGTGATTTTTTGTCTCACAAGCTCGACATAAAAAATCATTCGATTCCCGACGAAAGCAAATACCTATCTGCCGAAGGTAGAAATTTGCTTTCTCCCCAATCACCTTGTGCCCGGGGCGGGAATTTCGCTTCGCTCACCCGTGATTTTTCGTCTCGCTTACGCTCGACATAAAAAATCATTCGATTCCCGACGAAAGCAAATAAATTTGCTTTCTCCTCAATCACTCTGTGCCCGGGGCGGGAATCGAACCCGCATGGCCATAGGCCACAAAATTTTAAGTCTTGCGTGTATACCAGTTCCACCACCCGGGCAAATTTTCAAAGAGAGGCCAGAAGGGGAATCGAACCCCTGTATAGCGGTTTTGCAGACCGCTGCGTTACCACTTCGCCATCTGGCCATTATATCAATATTTATTTTTTAAAATTTTTTTCGTTGTCCTGTTTTATAAAATTTCTCCGTAATCATTGCCTCAGATCGTGAATTAAATTTTTTATAATCTAACAATATCCATGGTTTATATGCTTTTGTTGATTTTACTTTTCCTGAGTTATGTTGTTTCAATCTTTTATTTATATTAGATGTGCTACCAATTGTACATATTATTATTTTTTAAACTTTTCAAAAAATATACAAAATATTTCATAACTATATTTTATTCAAAAATAAAAAGTTTTGTCTCCCTTCGGTCATTCCTGCGGGAGATGTGCCGAAGGCACAGAGATCCCCCGTAGGGAGGACAGACTCTCGCCTTACCCTTGTCTGCCGTAGGCAGAACTTGGCTACGCGGCCTTTGGGTATTTTCTCAAACCCACCATATTCTATATCTCATTTGAAATCTCATCAATTCTTTGTCTATTTTTCTCACCTTTATCTATTTCAAAATCAAAGAAGGGAACACTTCTCATAAACTTCATTTTTGTTTTAATAAATTCTCTAAATTCTCCACGTTTTCTTTTAAGAAAATTTATTGCTTCAAGTTCGTTTTCAGCAGGAAAGGTAGTTATAAAAATTGTAGATTTTTTTAAATTATTAGAAATATTACAATCTGTAACCGTTATCATTGATTTTGTACTTGATTGTTCTTGTATAAACTCTGCGGAAAGTTCTTTAATCAAACTTTTTACTTTTTCTTGTCTTAATGTCATTTTTTAATAACACTGAAAGCTTTTATTTTATCTCCCTGAGCTATTGTAATCTTTGACTCTATTCTAGCACCAAATTCATCTCCAACAGAAGCTTCTTTCACTTCCATTTTATTTAATTGCAATTCTAAAACAATTCCAGTTCCAATTTCTTCATCTCTTCTCAAAATTTTTACATTACTCTTAACTTTTATTATTCCTTCATCAGCACGCCCGCCGATTATTTGTTTGTCTTTATTTTTACTAAATATTCTTAACACTTTTGCCACACCAACTATTTCTTCAATATTTATTTGGGGAGTTGCCTTTTCTATTTCACTTTTTAACCAATCTGTTAACTCGTATATTATACTAAAAGTTTTTATTTTAATTCCCATTCTTTCGGCTATTTGGTTTGCCTGGTCTTCAATATCTACATTAAAACCCACAACCAATATATTTTTATTACCGCCAACATTTTTAACATCATTTTCAGATATTGAGCCGATACCTGTTTGTACAAATCTGATACAAACTTTTTCATTCGCCAATTTCTCTGCTTCATATTTTATTGCCTCCACGCTCCCGAATACATCGCCTTTTATGACAATTGGAATTAATATTCTATTTCCGTTTTGTTCATGTAGTATATTATTCTTTACACGGGTAACTTTTTTTTGTTCAACATTGTATTTCTCAACATCCTTTTTAGATTTGAATGTTTTAAACAAAGAACCAATCTCGGGGGCTTGATTAAAACCTGTTATTTTTATTGGGGAAGAGAAACTTGCTTCGGTAATTTTATTACCAGAAAAATTTTCCATCATACGGACAGGTGCCACACTTTCTCCAACAACCACACTCATACCATTTTTTATTTTTCCATCTTTTATTATTAAAGTTGCTGATATTCCCTTTTTAGGGTCAACATTTGTTTCAATCACAATCCCTTCAGCATTTTTTGTTATATCTCCTTTCAATTCAGACAGTTCTGCAACCAAAAGTATTATATCTAGTAATTTATCTACATCCTTACCCGTTTTTGCTGAAATTGGTACAAATGGTATGTCACCACCATATCCTTCAAGATATATAGCGTTTTCAATTAAATCTGAAATAGTTTTATCAATATTTGCCTCTGGCTTGTCGGTCTTATTTATAGCAACAACGAAAGGTATTTTTGCTTCTTTTATTGCCTCATATGCTTCAAGGGTTTGTTTTTTTACTCCATCCTCTGCTGATATAACAAGAATCGCCACATCTGCCACATTTGCGCCTCTTTTGCGCATTGCAGAAAATGCTTCATGACCGGGGGTATCCAAAAAAGTAATTTTCTTTTCAACCCCATCTTTATTTTTGTGTATTACTTCGTACGCGGAAATGTGTTGGGTTATACCGCCGGCCTCTGAATCAACAATATTTGTCTTTCTTATATAATCAAGAAGCGCGGATTTTCCGTGGTCAACATGGCCCATTACAACGATAACGGGGGGGCGTTCGGTTATGTTTTTTTGTTCCTGTTTCGACATAAAATAAAATAAGCACAATTGTGCTTAGTATTTACAATAGTACCACAGAATCACTAAATCACTAAATCACTAAATTACCAAATCATAAAAACAAGAATTTAGTAACTCGGTTACTAAAAAATTAATAAAGACAAAATGACACCCTATCCCCGCTATCGCGGGGGTAGGGTGTCATTTCAGCCAAACAAAAACTTTTAACTCAGCACTTATTTTTTACAAAAAATAAGTGCTGAGTTGACAATAAATTTAAATAGGTATATAATACAATAAATAGTTCAATCCTAAGTTCATTTACAAAAAGGAGTATTTCAAATGAAAAAACTAGTTGTTTTTCTCGTTTTATTAATTTCTTCGGTTTTTCTGTTTTGGTCTTGTGGCAGCGCACCTGATCAAAATGCGGATGAGATCAGGGTGTTTTTGAACGGTAATGGTTTTAATAATGTTACTAAAATTATTATTGTGAAAACAGAACCTCCCTCTGTAACTTCAGCATATTTTTTGGAGGAAAGTAGTGTGCTACCCCATTTTTTTGATTATATAGTATTAGCTAAAAAAAATAACCAAAATTTTCTTTTGCTTGTTCTATCGGACGGAAAATTTCCTAAAATAGTTTATGAAATTCCGATTGCCGGTGTGGATACTATCACAATTACAAAAAAAAATAAAACGCGTCCGCTATAAATAAATCCGTTAATGGATTTCGCACGCTTTCACGAGCGTGCTTTTTTATTCTAAAACTATTCTCTTATTCGTGAGAATAAGAGAATAGATTTTGTTGTTATTGTTAAGTCGCATATTTGTATGTTATTTTGATAACACATTAATTTTGAAAAAAATGTCAAGGTTAAACCTTGGTATGATACTTTTATGAAATTTTTTGGAAAAAAAGAAAAAGAAATATATTTAGATTATGTTTCATCAACGCCTGTGAGTGAGAAAGTTTTTGAAGCGATGAGACCCTATTGGAGCAATAGTTTTGGTAATGCTGGAGAAAAACATAAATCTGGTAGGGAAGCAAAAAATGCTCTTGAGCAAGCGCGGGAAAGTGTTGCTAAAATTTTGAATACTAATGCGAAAGAAATTATTTTTACATCCGGTGGCACAGAATCAAACAATTTAGCTATTTTAGGTTTTTTTAATTTTATAAAAAGCAAGACGGGGACACTTAACGGGTATCACGCTATAACAAGCGAAATAGAACATTCATCTGTTTTGGGGACATTTAAATATTTAGAAAAAGAAGGTCTTGGAGTTTCATATATAAAAGTTGATAAAAATGGGGTCGTTGATTTAAAAGAAATTAAAGAAAAAATTAAAGAAAGAACTTTATTAATTTCAATAATGTTTGTAAATAATGAAATCGGGACAATACAACCAATAGAAGAAATCGCGAAAATTTTGAGAAAACATAAAAAAATCTCAAATAATTTAGCCGTGTTTTCTTCTCAAAATAAAAATTTAGAATTTCCAATTTTTCATACAGACGCAAGCCAGGCGCCTTTGTTTTTAGATTTAGATGTGAAAAAGTTGGGAGTTGATATGTTAACAATAGATGGACAAAAGATTTATGGACCAAAAGGTGTCGGGGTTTTATTTTTGAAAAAAGAAGTTCTTATACAACCGATTTCTTTTGGAGGTAAACAAGAACACGGATTAAGAGCGGGGACAGAAAACATTCCACTTATAGTTGGCTTTTCAAAGGCACTTGAAATTTCTCAAAAAGAAAGAGAAATATATTCTCAAAAAATTTTAAAATTACAAAATTATTTTATAGATGAAATTTTAAAAAGTATTCCCAATTCAAAATTAAATGGAAGTCGTAAACAAAGAGTGCCAAATAATATAAATATCTCTTTTGAAAATACGGACCACGAATTTTTAGCAGTCCAACTTGATGAAATTGGAGTTTTTTGTTCAACAAAAAGTGCTTGTTTAAATGACAAAAACAAAGATTCATATGTTTTAAACGCGATAAATAAAGACAGGGTAAAAATGGGAGGTATAAGATTTTCCTTAGGAAAAGAAACCACAAAAAGGGATTTAGATTATGTTATAGAAAAGCTTAAGAAATTTGTATAAATCCAGAAAGGGCTTGATATTTTTTAAATAATAAAATACAATGAGCTAATGAAACTTGAAGAACTAACAAAACAACAGATTATACTTCTTACTCTACTTGTGAGCTTTGTTACTTCTATTGCAACCGGGATAGTGACTGTTACTCTTTTGGGGCAGACCCCGCCGGGGACTACTCAAATAGTTAACAGAATATTGGAAAGAACAATTGAAAAAGTAGTTCCTGACAAACAGGGGGCGTCTATAGTTATGAAAGAAAAGACCGTTGTTGTGAAAGAGGAGGATTTAATAACAAAATCAATAGAAAATGGGTCTAAAAGTATTGTTAGAATATATGAAAAACCACAGAAACAGCCTGAGAGTGATTTAAAGAAAGAAAATAATAATATACTCGGTGATTTTGTTGGTATAGGAACTGTTATATCAGCTGATGGAATGATGGCAACAAATAGTGTGGGTCTTTTTAACTGGAAAAAGTATATTGTTTCCACATATGATAACAGAATTTTTGATATGGAGATTGTATCATATGGTGAAAGTATCAATCTGGCGAATATAATTACAGATCAGAAAAGTAATGAAAAGTATATTTTTAATCCCATAATTTTGTCTGAATCAAAAAATCTAAAACTTGGGCAATCTGTTGTAGCAATAAGCGGGGAAAGTAGAGATATAGTTTCAGTTGGTATTGTTTCTAGTATTATCCAAGATAGAGTTGCAGAAAAAGAAAATCCAGATAAAACTAAGGACATACAGAGTGAAACTATAAAAAACAAAACGATAGAAATACAGACGACAATTCAACCCTTACGAATTGGGGGAGTCCCGATTTTGAATTCATTTGGGGAAGTTATTGCTCTAAATGTGATATCAAAAGATAAATTTATTTTGATTCCATCTGATAATATAAATGAACAAATAAAACTTTTTACGGCGGAAAGCGCTAAGAGTCAGGTTAAAAAGTAAAATTGACTATGATTAGAAATTATTGTACAATACCTCTCTCTTAAATTTTTTGGACATCAAATTTTAGATTTTAAATATTCTTGCCCCGTAGTTAAATTCGCAGAATTTATACTTCGGGGAGATATTATATTTAATTTAGTGTATCTTTTTTTAAAAGATTTAAGATTTAAGATTTAAGATTTGAGATTTAATTTTATTTTATGCCACCATTTCATAATTTTACAACAAAAGGAAAAGAAGCAATCAAAAGAGCTCACGAGCTTGCAATTGAGCGTGGTCAAAACAGTGTTAATCCCGCGCATCTTTTAGCTGCTTTAATTTTGCAAGAAGAAAGTATGGTTTTTTCAATACTGGAAATTTTAGATATTGATATAGTATTACTAACAGATTCTGTTATTGAAATGCTTGATAGACCAGAAAGTTCAACCGTTTTATCGCCTTCATATCAAATGTATTTGACGCCCGAGTTTGCGAGAATTCTTGAGGAATCATCTAAGGTTGCTCAAAGATTAAATGATGAATTTGTTTCTACAGAACACATTTTTCTTTCAATGTTTAGTGTTGAAAGTTCTGCTAAAACCGTTCTGTCGCGTTTTAAAATAACACAAGAAATGGTTTTAAAGGCGCTTGATGAAATAAGAAATAATAAAGATAAAGAAATTGAAACTCCTAAAAAATTAAGATATATCGGTAAATATACAAGAAGTTTAACCAAGCTTGCGTCGGAAAATAAGCTTGACCCTGTTATTGGAAGAGATAGAGAAATAAATAGAATAATTCAGATATTATCTAGAAGAACGAAAAACAATCCTATTTTGATAGGCGAAGCGGGAGTCGGAAAAACTGCAATTGTTGAAGGTCTCGCGCAAAGAATGAGTAGCGGAGATGTCCCGGAGTCGTTAAAAGACAAGGATATTGTTTCTCTAGATTTGGGTTCGCTTATCGCTGGGACAAAATACAGGGGTGAATTTGAAGAAAGATTAAAAGGAATAATAAAAGATATTGAAAAATCCAAGGGTAAAATAATATTATTCATTGATGAAATCCATACAATTGTTGGCGCTGGCGCGGCCGAAGGAGCTACGGATGCTTCAAATATGTTAAAACCCGCGCTTTCTCATGGAGAATTAAGGGCTGTTGGCGCAACAACATTAAAAGAATATCAAAAATATATAGAAAAAGATCCGGCGTTAACCAGAAGATTTCAGCCCGTCCATGTTCAGGAACCATCTCTTGAAGATGCAATTGCGATACTCCGTGGTTTAAAAGAAAAATATGAAATTTTTCATGGAGTCAAAATTTTAGACGAATCAATAGTTTCTGCTGTTAATTTAAGTAGTAGATATATAAGTGATAGATTTATGCCAGACAAAGCTGTTGACCTTATAGACGAAGCGTGTTCTTCACTTAAAATGTCTTTAGAAAATAAACCGCCAATTCTTGAAGAAACTCACAGAAAAATACTTCGTTTGGAGATAGAAAAGCAGGCCCTTAAAAAAGAAACCGGGGGCTCTTCAAGCGGTAAAAAAGCAAAAGAACGAGTTAGAGAAATTGAAAAAGAAATTGCCGATTTAAGAGAAAAAACTTCAGAACTTGAATTAAAATGGATTGGAGAAAAAGACACATACTCTGAAATAAAAGAGATTAAAAAAGATCTTGAAAAACTAAGAATTAGCGCAGATAATGCAGAAATTTTGTCAGACCTTTCTCGGGTAGCAGAAATAAGATACGGAGAGATTCCTCTTTTAGAAAAAAAACTTGAAACAAAAACAAAAAAATTAAAAAAATTACAAAGCTCAAGAAGAATTCTTAGAGAAGAAGTTGTTGAATCTGACATAGCCGAGGTTGTCTCAAAATGGACAGGTATCCCTGTTACAAAAATGCTTGAAGGTGAGGTCCAAAAGTTATCAAGAATGGGGGAAGAACTCAAGAAGAGTGTTATTGGTCAAGACGAAGCAGTTAAAAAAATTACAGATGCAATAAAAAGATCCCGTGTTGGGATTTCTGACCCCGAAAAGCCGATTGGCTCTTTTATGTTTCTCGGTCCTACAGGTGTTGGTAAAACGGAACTTACAAAAACTCTTGCCAAGTTTTTGTTTAATGACGATAGGGCGCTTATTCGTGTAGATATGTCTGAATTTATGGAGAGACACTCTATTTCAAAAATGATAGGTTCGCCAGCAGGATATGTTGGCTATGAAGAGGGTGGGATTTTGACAGAATTGGTCAGACACAGGCCATATTCGGTTATTTTATTTGATGAGATAGAAAAAGCGCACCCGGAGGTATTTAATATTCTTTTACAAGTTCTTGATAATGGGCGGTTGACTGATTCAAAGGGGAGGGTAGTTAATTTTAAAAACACAGTTATTATTTTGACATCAAACATCGGTAGTGAATTTATAGATAAAATGCAGACCATAGGATTCAATAATGAAGGAGATGGTGAGAAGTATGAAGATGCAAAAAATAGGGTAACAAATTCATTAAAAGATTATTTCAGACCAGAATTTTTGAATAGATTGGATGAAATAATCGTGTTCAATGTTCTAAGCAGGGAAGCAGTGAAGGAGATTGTTAATATTCAAATCGGCATGATTCAGAAAAGATTATTTGAAAAAAATATAAATATTGAAATTAAACCGGATGTTTTATCTTTTATTGCTAAAGAGGGTTATAGCCCACAATATGGCGCGAGACCACTTAAGAGATTGATACAAAGCAAAATTTTGACCCCTATGGCTAATATAATGGTTTCAAAAGGTGTTTCAGAAGGTGGAATAGTTACTGTTAATATTGACGAAAAAAATGAATTAATTTTTGATGTTAAACAAGAGAAAAAAAATTCTCCAAAGAAAAAAATTGCAAAAGTAAAGGAGGGTAGAAAAAAAGTTAAAGTTTGAATTAAAAAGCTCTAACTTTTAAAACTCTGACTTTGAAAGCTCTAACTTTGAAAGCTCTAAACGAGCTTTCAAAGAAAAGTGCTAGGTTTTAAATCATAACCCTGAGCTTTCAAAGAAAAGTGCTAGGTTTTAAATCATAACCCTGAGCCTTAAAAGAAAAGTGCCAGGTTTTATTCATAAATTTCTGAGCATTTGAATCCACAATATTTTTGTTTTTAAAATTTTTGTTAGCAATCTTTTCTATTTTTTGTTATTATAATAACCGATTTTAAAATTAAAATTGCGCCGATCGGATAGTGGCTATTCCAGCGGACTGTAAATCCGCCGCCCTTAGGGCATCGTTGGTTCGAGTCCAACTCGGCGCACAAAATAAAATGCATCTCTTTTTTGAGATACATTTTATTTTGTTTGTTATTAGAGAAAGCAGATTTAGGAGCTTGCAGAGTTAATTTATCTGTGGTATATTAATAACAGAATAATTACATTGTTTTAAAACTGAAAAAAGAGAGGTAAACCATGGGACTTTTCAACCCACTTCGTAAAGGGAGTTGGTGGATCCAAAGCAAAAGCGATTCTCGTTGGGACTCCAATGGCCGTGGCTATGTTGGTGGATTTGTTATACCGGATGAGTGCAAACAGAAACTCAAGGAATTAAAGCGCAAACTCGGCAAACCACCAAAGGATCTCAAATGGGGATACATGAAGGATTGATTGGTATATCATAGGCCTGACGCTATTTATTAAATAAATACAAGACGTTGGGCTTTTTCTATTATTCTCTTGATGTTCTGTTTTTGTTTTTACTGGGGCAAATAAATAAAATGTGAAAAATTGCTTGCTTAACACTAGTTTTTATATCTGGTATCATTAATATGGTTTCCATGCTTGTGGTCGACATGGGCAACCTCGTTTAATAAATTATTGAATTTTAAAAATTTTGATATGGAAAAAGAAATAGGTGTAATCACACACTGGTTTGATAAGATAAATGTCGCTGTAATAAAATTAAATGGCTCTGTAAAGAAAGGCGATAAAATAAAAATTAAAAAAGGAGATACAGAATTTGAGGAAACCATAGATTCAATGCAGATAGATCATAAAAGTGTAGATTCTGCAAAAAAAGGAGACGATGTTGCGATAAAATTATCTGAAAAGACAAAAGAAGGAGCAATTGTTTATCTTGTTAAATAACTTACCCTGTTAAATAATTCGCCCATAGCGAATTCCTGCTCCGCAAGATTTAACAGGGTAAATGAATAAAAAATGCATGTAATTTTTTACACGCATTTTTTATTTGTTTTCTTTGATTTTTACAATAAATCAAAACACGGCTTTAAATATAGCTATTTTTATTATAGAAAAATGATTTTCAAAAAAGGATTGACTAATTCAATGTTTTATACTATTTTCTCAATAGAATAAATTTTCTTTAAAATAACAAAACTCAAACAAATAAAAGGATGTTCAAATGAAAAGAGCAATAAGCATTTTGTTTATTCTTTTTCTGTTTTTTTTCTGTCTGGATAAGACATTACTATCTCAAACAACAGACGAAAAAGAAGGAAAAATTCTTCTCAACGGAATGGAGAAACAAATGATGTTGTCTTCATCGGGGAAAGGATATCTTGGCGCTTTATCAACAATAGTTTCGGGTACCGTACTGGTGGACTCTACAGGTGCTCAAGATAAAGTCGGGTATATCAGAGCGCTCTACGGTGTGCGATATAATCAATTTGAATTTCATGGTGATATAGAAATTCAAAGTGAGAAAAATTTGGAAATTAGCCACGGTTGGTGGTTGAAACAGATATACTTCCAAATAAATAATGTTCTTAAACTTCCGGTTAATATTTTAATCGGTAGGTTTAGAACATCTGCCGCAGGGATAGAACCATATCCCTACGAGTATGATAAAAGGGCTGTACCAAGAAGATATTTTATCGGTGGTCCGTTTTTTGGGCAGTATGCAAATGGTTTTAAATTGGTGGCCGAAGCATCTTCTGTGGCAACCATCTCTGTTGATTTGACGGGTTCATCTCAGGTCTATGGGACTAAACCATCCGTGGAAAGAGAATGGCCATGGATGGAGGCATCAGTTGGATTATATGTAATTCCAAGCCACCATGTACAATTCTCAACTGGGGGTCAAATCTCCAGGGAATTTAGGAGATTTGGTTCTACTCTGGATTGGTATAACAAAGATGAAGGGATATTCTTTTTCAACGGTTCATTTTTTATTGAGTCGTCAAATAAATATGAATCTTTTTTATCCTATAACGCGATGACTGGTGTTCGAATAAAAAATTTTGAATACCATATAGGTATAGAAAATGGTTTTAATATTCACGGATTAAAAAAATCATTTATAAACAATGGTATTAGGGTAAATGTTCACAGATATTCAACGACATACGCTCTTTTGGCGGATTATCAGGTTCCCATTGAAAGCAGTAGGGAGTGGAAAGTTAATTTGGCCCTTCTGATATTTACGGATTTTTAGCAGTTCTTTTATAAGCCGAGGCATTAAATTGTCTCGGTTTTTTTATTATCCGTCCACATTTATATATTATCAATTGTGATGGTATATAAATGTGGTAAACGGATAACAAATCCAGCACCTATTTTATAGTCAATTATCGTTTTATTTTTAGGCTCAGAAAAATTTTCTTTTGTCTGTAATATCTTTAAAATCAAAAATAAAATAGGTGCTGGGTGGAGCTACCGCAAAATCACAATTGGTTCAATATTACATTGTACCAATTATGATGCGGTAGCTCATTTGCGTTTCGGGTTAAAATATAGTATCTTTTTTGGGTATGGCTTCACAGAAAAATCTTATAAAACTTCAATGTACCTCTTGCAAAAGGGTTAATTATTATAGTAGAAAAAATAAAAAGACGGTCGAGAAGAAAATAGAAATTAAAAAATACTGCAAATGGGATAAAAAGCATACACCCCATAAAGAAAGTAAGAAGTAAATGAGAAAGCAATCAAAATTGCTTTCTCATCCATAATTATTTTTTTTGTTTAGTTCTTAAAAAATATTTTAATCCATAATATTTTTTTATAATAAAAAATTGTGATATTATAAAATCATGACAAAAAAGAAAACTAAAAAAGTAACTACCAATAATAATCAAACTCGCGATGGGTACACGGTTGTTCTTGAAGATATAAGATCTCAATTCAAAGTATTTGGAGAAGTATTGGGTGATGTTAAAGAAATTGTAAGCGGACATACGATTAGGCTTGATAATGTTGAAAATAGACTTGATAATGTAGAAAATGATATGGGAATTGTGAAAAACAAACTTGATAATGTAGAAAATGATATGGGAATTGTAAAAAACAAACTTGAAAATGTAGAAAATGATATGGGAATTGTAAAAAACAAACTTGAAAATGTAGAAAATGATATGGGAATTGTAAAAAAAGAATTATCAATAGTTAGGCATAATCAAATTACTCGTGATGAGTTCAAATTATTAGAAACTCGTGTTGACCGTCTGGAGCGTATAACAAAAAAATAAATTCAAATGCTCTAAATTGAAATTCTCTAACTTAAAAACCTCTGGGAGAGGTTTTTAAGTTATTTTTTTATGGTATTATTTTAATAAGGGTCTATAGTTTAGTTGGTAAAATAGTGGTCTCCAAAACCACCGTCCGAGGTTCAAATCCTCGTGGACCCGCAAAACATAATCTATTTCAAAATAAATTTTTGAACTTCTCTTTCAATTACCTTTTACACTTCCAGTCGCTATAGCGACTGGAAGTGTAAAAATAGAAGAGAAGGCAAGGTATTTTTCATCGTGGTGGATAAAAAATGTTCTTAAGAACATTTTTATTCACCTTAAAAATTTTTGTATTTCTCTATCTATTTTTTTATAATCTCCTAATTCAAACCACTTAATTCTTTTATCTCTTTTGAACCATGTTTTTTGACGGCGAGAATATTGCCAGATTTTTGTTTCCAATTGTTCAATCATTTCATCTTTAGATAACAAACCACGAAGATAGCGGGAAACGAATCTATATTCAAGACCAAAGTCATCCAATCTTTTCCAACTCACACCATTTTTGTGAAGTTTTTTAACTTCATTTATCATCCCATTTTTTATTCTTTTTATAAGTCGTTTGTGAATTAATTTTCTAAGTTTTTTGTTACCAGTTTTTATTCCAATCTGCAAAAACCCATAATGATTTTTATCTGCGTTAATCTGCGGTTTTTTATCTGCGCTTATCTGCATCTTGGCTATTTCGATAGCGCGAATCAATCGTCTTTTATTTTTTGAATCAATATTTTTAGCGCGGGCCGGGTCCAATTTTTTTAAAATTTTGAATAACTCTTCAGCACTTTTTTTCTCTAATTCTTTTCTAAGTTTCTTATTAGGTCTTACGAAAGGGAAATCAACATTATTTACAACAGAATCAATATAAAATCCAGTTCCACCGCAGATTATAGGTATCTTATTTCTTTTTAAAATTTCGTTAATCTTTTTCTCTGCCATTTTTTTAAAATCAACAACAGTAAATTGTTTTTTTGGACTCACAATATCTAATAAATGATGTTGAATCCTACACATTTTCTTTTTGTTTATCTTTCCAGTGCCCAGATCCATTCCTTTATAAACTTGCCTTGAATCAGCGGAAATAATCTCCCCATCAAACTTTTTGGCGAGTTTAACAGCTAGGTCACTTTTCCCAGAAGACGTTGGCCCTAGAATAACAATAATTTTTTGTTTTTTTCTAAACACAATTGTTTTGTGGAACATTCTAAACTTTGCGCGTTAATGTTAGATGGCGCGCCACTTTATCAATTTAATAATTTTATAATTCCATTATTTGCATCAACCTCAATTTTATCACCATCTTTTAAAACTTCGGTGGCAATCTTTGTTCCGATAATACAGGGTTTCTTCATTTCTCTTGAGACGATGGCGGCATGGCATGTAATCCCCCCTTCATCTGTAACAAATGCTATAGCGCGTTTCATTGCTGGCAGAAAATCAGGGGTAGTCATGGAAGTTATAAGAATATCTCCTCTTTTTAACTTTTTTAGTTGAGTATATTCAAAAACTATTTTGGCGGTTCCTATCACTTTTCCAGCGCAAGCACTATTTCCTTTAATCTTTACAAATTTACTATTTGTCTTTACATCATACTTTGCATCGATTATATTCAGATTTTGATCCTGTGCAAATTTTTCAATATCTGTCGCAACAATCAAATTATCCTTAAAAAACACATAACCAAGGATTCTTTTTTTTAACTCTTTAATTTCTGGGAGCTGTCTATATTTGATTTCTTTAAAAGTCAAAAATTCTACCCACTTAGCATAATTGGGAGGAATTTTTTGTCTTGCCATTTCCAGTAAAGATTCACCGGCTTGATATAAAACAGCATCGTATTTTTTTCTTAGTTCGTAAGATGCTTTTGATAAATCTCTATCAATTGTTTTTGATTCTCCTGATACCATTATAACTGCTAATTTCCCCCAGAAATCAACAATTAGATTAAAAAGCACAGAAAAATCCGCAGATCGTTTTCGTTTTGAAAGCTTAATTATCTTACTACAATCATTCTCGTATTGTTCTAGGATATTATGGAATTTTTTTACATTCGCACTAAAATGATTAACTAAAAATTCGGGGTCTTGTGCAATATCCGTGTGATTATAGTAAACACTTGTACCCTTTGTGGAACGATATATAAACATAGGCTCAAAAAATGTGGCATGGTTAGAAATTTTAGGCAAAGATATTTTTTCTCCTAGATACCAACACTGACAATCCATAACAGACATAGATCTATTCATAGATTTTTTATAGATTGTTTTTTGTTTGTTTTGTTTTAGTGATGTAATTGGCCTACTTTGAACGACATAAAAAGTATTTGCTTCTCTAGCCCATTCTATATCAACAGGAAAGTTGTAGTGATTTTCAATGTGAATAATAATGTTGGAAAGTTCTAAAATTTCTTTGTCAGACAAAACTTGTTTTTTCCCTTGGTCTTTTAGAATATCGCGCCACCTGTTACCACCATTTTCAGAACGATAGAGTCCTTTCATTTGGATATGGATGTTCTTATTAATAATTCGTCTCGGTCTTTTTTCTACAACATAACTATCCGGCGTGATTTGCCCAGAAACAATCGCCTCACCAAGTCCCAATCCTGCCTCGATGATAAGTTGATTTTTGTCTTGTGTTATTGGATGAACAGAAAAAGCGATGCCGGAAACTTCACTTTCCACCATTTTTTGAACGACAACTGCAACAGAAATTTTTTGTTTATGCAATTCTTTTTCAAAACGATAAAAAATAGCTCGTGGAGTGAATAATGAAGCCCAACATTTTTTTATATTTTCCAATAAATTTACTTTGGTGGTATTAAGATAGCTTTCAAGCTGGCCTGCCCAAGACGCTGTTGAACTATCTTCGGTGGTTGCACTTGAACGAACGGCAACGAATTTTGAATCAAGTTTTTTGAAAAATTTTTGGATATCAACAGATATGTTTTGTGGGATTTCTGCATTTAATATCAACTCTCTTATCTTTTCCGAAGCATTTTCAACAGTATGAATTTCATTATGATTAACAGAATGTAGAATAGAATCAATTTTAATATTTAGGTCCGTTTCCTCCAAAAATTTTTCAAAAGAGTTTGAGAGAATAACAAAACCAGACGGAACTAAAATACCTGCTTGGGTCATTTCACCAAGCGAAGCCCCCTTGCCACCAGCAATGGCCACATCTTTTTTGTTTAATTTTTTAAAATCTCTGATTAACTCCATATTATCCGATTAAATTACCAACACTCACTCTAAGAGCTTTAGATATTTTTTGAGTGTATCAAGTGCTGGATTTTAATTTTTACCAGTTCCCAAATCCATACCTTTATAAACTTGTCTTGAATCAGCGGAAATAATCTCCCCATCAAACTTTTTGGCGAGCTTAACAGCTAGGTCACTTTTCCCAGAAGCCGTTGGCCCTAGAATAACAATAATTTTTTGTAAAACTTGTCCGCGGTCTTTCATATTAGTTTATTAGCCTTAAAATTTTCCAGTATAGATTTTGCCAATGCGTTTGAAAGAAATGTTGGGACAGCGTTGCCAATTTGTAAATTTTTGTCACCTCTTGAACCGTAAAATTGGTAATTATCTGGAAAACACTGAATTCTCGCACCTTCCCTTGTCGTTAATGGCCTTGGAGCTTTGGGATGTATACATCTTGATGATGATGGTGTACTTAAATTTCTCGTAATTGTTGTTGCTGGTCTTTTCCACCAAAGACGACAATAAGTATTTTTGAAACCTGATGTTGGGCGCAAGTTTTCTGGCAAATCTTCTGGAGTCCCACCATCTGGCAATAATTCCATTATTTTTACCAATTTTTCATTATTGTTTGGTGAATTATGATCCATCAGTTTTAATGGTGCGTTTTTTCGCATAATTGTTTGAAAATCATTTTGTGGCTCAGAGGTGTACTCAAAACTTTCTTCTCCCGATTTTATAAAAGGCAAATCATTTATTGCTTCTTCAAGTGTTAAATATGGTTTTAAATTATTCGCAAATAAATCTGGCCTTTCTTCAGGATTATAGTGTGTTGGCTGTGGATAATGAAAATCTTTTTTTAATTTTGAACCGATTATTATTACTCTTTCTCTCAATTGGGGGGTGCCGAAATCCGCAGCATTCAAAAGTTTGTATTGCACCTTATAGCCGAGTGATTTAAAAAGTGAAATTATAACTTTCAGCAATTCACCATTCTGCATAGACAAAAGCCCCCTCACATTCTCAAAAAGAAAGAGTTTGGGGTTAAATTCTTTTATTACTCGATAATATTCTTGAAAAAGTTTTCCTCTTGGGTCATCAATCAATCTTTTTCCAACAGTTGAATATGCTTGACAAGGTGGTCCACCAACAATAATATCAATTTTACTCGCTTTGATGTTCAAATCCTTTTCAATTTTTTGTGCATTAAAATCTTTTATGTTCTCGGCATAAACTTTTGCTGTTGGATGATTTAGTGAATATGCTTTTGCCATATTTGGCAAAATCTCGTTTGCTACGACTATTTCAAAATTATCGTCATGAGCAAAACCATAACTTAATCCACCTACTCCACAAAATAAATCAACGACTTTTAACTTCTTTTTCATAAGATATAAATGTTAGTCAAAATTTATTTTTTTGTATTTGATAGGATTTTCTGTTATTTTCCAAACAAAATAATTTTGATCAATATTAAAAACAGTTTGCCCTTCCATCTGTTGCCTAGTTATCCAGTTAACGCTATCATCTTCAATTTCATCAAGTTTGATAAATGCGACTTGACCATTGTATAAATCAAAGTGAATTACCAAGGTGTGAATTCCTTTATCATGAAAAACTCGCTTTGCTTCCAAAACTTTATGTTGTTTGATGTCGTTTGTTCCGGTAAATCCTGATTGCATTTCTATTCTAATTTTTTCTTTTCCTCTTAATCTTATTTCCAAATCAGCTTTTGGGGTTCGTTTAAAAGTTTCTACACTTTTCAAATCGTCATCACCTATTAAATCAATTTTTGAAGTGTTAACATTAAAAATTAAACCGAGTGCTTTCAAAAAATATTCTGAAATCACATATCCACGCATCCAAGAAAAATAAACTTGTTCTGGTCTTCTGCCTTGATTATTAAGTATTGGTAAAATATTGCTTTTTTTCATTATTTTAAATGTTCGGTTTATATGTTCTTTTTTGAACGCGGTTAGGTCATCAATTTTTATTTCTTTAACGACAATACTATTAACTTTATCAACAATGTTGCAGAGTCGTTTATTTAAAAGAATTATATAATTAAAATCAACAGTTGGTGTAATATCTTTTGCCCCGAAAAAGTTTTTGATATTGGATCGGTTGATAAAACCTAATTTTTGTCGATATTGTCTAAAATATTTTGTTGTGATTTCGGTTTGTTTTGACATGGTTTTATTATTTATTAACTGCTCGTGTGCCGCTGGTCGGAATCGAACCGACATGGGTCGCCCCACACGATTTTGAGTCGTGCATGTATACCAGTTTCATCACAGCGGCATGTAATTAGATTACTCAATTTTTTCACAAAAATCAATCAGTATCCACTATTTATTTCTCAGAAATAAAATGTTAAAATATTGATATTAAAATTTTGTTTTCGTGTTTTCGTGTTTTCGTGATTTAGTGATTTAGTGATTTAGTGATTTAGTGATTTTATGTTTTCATGATTTTTTATGTCTAATTTTCAAGACGATTCAATATTTTGGATAGAGGTAAATAAAATAAAACCTAATCCATATCAACCAAGAACAGAGTTTGACCAAAATCGACTTAACGATTTAGCAGAATCAATAAAACAATACGGGATTCTCCAACCGCTTGTTGTTACTCGTTTAGAAATTACAAGAGATGATGGTGGGCTGATGACTCAATATGAATTAATAGCAGGAGAGAGAAGGTATAGAGCGGCGAAAATTGCCGGTCTTCCACGGGTTCCTGCGATTATAAGAAGCGGGGAAGAAGACGAACGAATGAAACTTGAAATGGCGATAATAGAAAATCTTCAAAGAGAAGATTTAAATCCGATTGATAGAGCAAGGGCCTTTTTCCAATTAGCGTCAGAATTTAATTTTAAACATCACGAAATTGCGAGAAAATTAGGAAAAAGTAGAGAATATGTGTCAAATACGATTCGATTACTTTCTTTACCAGACAAAATGCAAGAGGCAATTGTTTGTGGCAAAGTTTCAGAAGGCCACGCAAGACCAATGATGATGTTAAAGGATAGACCTGAAGAACAGGAAACATTATTCAAAGAAGTTTTATATAAAAAAATTACTGTTAGAGAAGCTGAAGATATTGCTAGAAAAATAGCACAGGATAAGATTCGCAGAAAGGAATATAAATATGACCCTGAAATTGTTGAGATTGAAAATAAACTTTCACAATCTCTCGGCACCCGTGTTCAAATAGAAAGAAAAGAAGTTGGTGGGAAAATAGTAATAGATTATTTTTCTTCTAATGATTTAAGAACAATTTTGGACTTGATAAATTCAACCGGTACTGTGAAGGGCGTCGGAGATATGCTTGATAAATATATATCTGAAAATGAAGGAGGGGGGATACTGGTGGACAGTATTAATTTAAAAGAGGAGATGGAGGATGTTAACGATGATTTTTATTTTGATAAAAACAAAGACGATAATTCAGAAAATGAGGAAGAAATATATTCAATAAGAAACTTTTCTATTTGAATGAAAAAGCAACCCAAGTTGCTTTTTCATCCAGAATTTTTTTTGTTTTTTAAAAAAAGCAACCCAAGTTGCTTTTTCATCCAGAATTTTTTTTGTTTTTTAAAAAAAGCAACCCAAGTTGCTTTTTCATCCAGAATTTTTTTTGTTTTTTAGAAAAAGCAACCCAAGTTGCTTTTTCATCCAGAATTTTTTTTGTTTTTTAAAAAAAGCAACCCAAGTTGCTTTTTCATCCATACTTAAAAACCCCTAAACGGGGTTTTTAAGAGTAGTGTCAGGTTTTAGTCCACATTTTTTGTGTTTTTTTAAAAACAGAAATAATTATGGATGAAAAATGGCCTTAGGGACATTTTTCATTTATTTGACAACGCCCGTCTTATAAATCTTTTGGCCATTGATGTTTTTACTATGTTCAACCATTTTTGCGTGGGATAACTATTTTTATTTACAACTATTTTTATAATATCTCCATTTTTTAATTTTGTATCAAGTGAGACAAATTTGTTATTTATTTTTGCCCCAGAAGAATGGTTCCCGATATCTGAATGTATGTGATAGGCAAAGTCTAATGGCGTTGACTCCAGCGGTAAATCAACAACATCTCCATTTGGAGTAAAAACAAAAATTCTGTTTTCAAAGAAATCATTTTTCAAATTTTTTATAAACTCTTTTGGCGCAGATACTTCTGTTTGTATTTCAGCCAGATCCTTTATCCATTTGGGAGATTCTTTTTTTGTCTCTCTTTCTGGAGTGTCCGCATTTTCCTTTTTTGCTAATGACGAAATTTTATTAAACCACATTAAATTTTTAATCACATCCTTCCCCCCACTCTTCTCTTTATAGGAAACATGGGATACTATACCGTATTCAGCTTCCTTGTGTATTTCTTTTGTTCTAATCTGAATCTCAACAACATCCCCCTTTCCTGTAAATACAGAAGTATGAATACTTCTATATCCATTTGGTTTAGGAGAAGCAATATAGTCCTTTATCCTCCCCGGTAGAGGTTTCCAAATGCTATGGACAATGCCTAGCACTTTGTAGCAATCACTTATGGAACTAACAACAACCCTTAAAGCAAAAATATCAAAAACATCGTCTATATCCATTTCTTTTTTTTGTAATTTTTTGTATAGACCATATAAATGTTTTTTTCTATAGCCCATTTCTTCAATATGAATTTTTTCTTTCTCTAATATTTTTTTTAAAATATCATAAATTTCTTTCAAGGATTTTGTATTTTTCCCATGCTTATTTTCTACTACCTTTTTGGTTTCATTATACTCATTTGGCAATAAATGTTTAAAAGACAGATCTTCTAGTTCGCATCTAAATTTCCCCATACCTAATCTATGAGCAATCGGGGCGTATACCTCTATCGTTTCAGTTGCGATTCTTTTTCTTTTTTCTTCACTCTGTATATGATCAAGGGTTCTCATGTTATGTAAACGATCAGCTAATTTTATTATCAGTACTCTTATATCTTCCGAAGTTGCTATGAATAACTTTCTTAAACTTTCAACATATCTTTTTGCCCCCCTAAATCTAATTTTTCCCAACTTTGTTACTCCCTCAATCAAAAAATTAATTTCTTCACCGAACTCTTTTTTTATTAAATTTTGTTCAACCAACCCATCTTCTGTTACATCATGAAGTAGCCCAGCCACTATTGTTTGGGGGTCCATATCTAGCTCTTTCAAAATAAGGGCTGTCTTGTATGGGTATGCAAAATAGGGCTCACCAGAAAATCTCCTCTGTTCTTTATGACATTTTTTGGCGAATTCAAAGGCCTTTTTTATAATTTTACCTTCTGCCTCTGAAAATCCCTCCGTTAGTTTTTTTAAATCTATACTCATATGAAGTAAAAAATCAATAAAACAATAAAACAATTAAACAAAAAAATTAATTACTTGTCCCGCCTGCCTACCGCAGGCAGGTGAAATCCGAAGGATATTTCACCAAGATGGATTAAAAACTTGATTCAGAGGTGAACAAAAAATATTATGGATTCAAATGATCTCCCAGATCATTTTTTTAAAAAACAAAAAGAATAAGGATTAAAATCTGGCACGATTTTTTAAAATCCCATTTAGGGATTTTAAAATTATGGATTCAAATGATCTCCCAGATCATTTGAATTTATGTGGGTTATGATTTGGGCAACTTTTATTAGAACATCTTTCAGGTATGGTTTTTGTTCCTTCCATCATTAGAGAACCACATTCATTACAAATATCTCCAGTCGGTTTTGACTTTATAGCATTTTTACATTTTGGATAATTAGAACAACTGTAAAATATTCCAAATCTTCCTTTTCTTTCAACCATCGTTCCTTTTTTGCACACAGGACATTCTATCCCAGTATCATTTTGTTTTCTTTCTTCGTTATTTTCGCTTTCTTTAATATATTTACATTTTGGATAATTAGAACAAGCAATAAACTTTCCAAATCGTCCATGTCTTTCCACCAATTTTCCATTTTTACATTCTGGGCACATCTCACCAGTTTCTTTTGGCGGGTCAATTGTTCCTCCGTCTATTGTTCTTGCCCCACTGCATTCAGGGAATTTAGAACAACTCATAAATCTCCCATTTTTACCAAGTTTTATGACCATTGGACCGCCGCATTCTGGGCACTTAAATTCATTCGGGGCAGACCCCATATTTGTTATTTTTTCAATGTTTTCTTTTGACATAACTATTTTATTAAATGGTTCATAAAAATCTTTCAGTGTTTTTGTATAATCTCTTTTCCCATCTGCAATTTCATCAAGCTCATCTTCCATTTCGGCAGTAAAAGAATCACTTATATAATTTTCAAAATTTTTTTCAATAAACGAACTCACTACATCTCCAGTATCGGTGGGGAATAGGGTTCTATTTTTTCTCTCAACATATCCGCGATCAGCCAAGGTTTTCATTATTGTTGCATAGGTTGAAGGTCTTCCTATTCCTCTTTTCTCAAGTTCTTTTATTAAACCAGCTTCGGTATATCTTGACGGCGGTTGCGTTTGTTTTTCTTCAGGGTTTATTTCTATCAACTTCAATTCTTCTTTTATAGAAACATTTGGTAGCTCAATTGTTTTTTCGTTGCCGTTTTTATCAATCTTCATCCATCCATCAAAGATTACAGTTGAACCATTTATACTAAAGTTTGGTATTTCACCACTGTTTATCTCAACAATAATTTTGGTATTAGATATATTTGCATCGGCCATCTGTGATGCGACAGTTCTTGCCCAAATTAATTTGTACAATTTTTTCTGTTCCTCATTAGCACCAACATTTTCTAAATCAAAATTGGTGGGCCTTATTGCCTCATGTGATTCTTGGGCCATCTTGCTTTTGTTTTTATAAACTCTTGGTTTTGAATATTTTTCACCATATTTTTTTACAATAACTTTTTCTATTTGTTTTTGTGCAGAAGAACTCAACAGGGTGCTATCCGTTCTCATATATGTTATATGTCCTGATTCATATAGTTTTTGAGCCACCAGCATTGTTTTTGAAGGAGAAAAACCAAGGCGCGTGCTTGCTGTTTGTTGTAAGGTGGAAGTAATAAATGGAGCTTTCGGGCTTTGCTTTCTTTCTGTTTTTTTAATATCATCAACAATCCACACCCCCCTCTCTCCAACCTTAACAATTTTTTCTGCCAGTTCCTTTTCTCTTGGTTCCTCGTCACAGGTTAATGTAAATTTTGTTTTATCTTTAGCTTTTGTGTTTTCAACATCTGCGGTTATTGTCCAAAATTTTTCAGGAATAAACGCCCTTATTTCTCTTTCTCTTTCCATCAATATTCTCAAGGCGGGGGACTGAACTCTCCCAGCAGAAAGTCCGTATCTAACTTTTTTCCAAATCAGACCAGATAGATCATACCCAACGAGACGATCTAAAACTCTCCTAGCTTCTTGTGCCTTTCTTAAATCATCATCAATTTCCCGAGGGTGTTTTATTGCTTCTTGAATCGCTTCTTTTGTTATTTCATTAAATACAATTCTTTTTGGGTTTTCTAATTTGACCACCTCCTTTATATGCCACGCTATTGCTTCTCCTTCTCTATCTGGGTCAGTTGCCAATAAAACCTCATCTGCTTTTTTTGAAGCGCTTTTTAGTTCATTTATTATTTTTTCTTTCCCTTTTGTTATTTCGTAATGAGGAATAAAACCAGCTTCTATATCTATCGCCTGTTTATTATTTTTGGGCAGATCCCTTATATGTCCAACACTTGCTTTTACAACATATTCAATATCTCCTGGCATGTCATTGAGATACTTTGAGATTGTTTTAGATTTTGCTGGGGACTCTACAATTAAAAGTTTCATTTTATTATTTGTTATTTTTTATCTGCGTCTATCTGCGTTTTTATATCTGCGTTTATCCGCGCCTTTAGGAGTATAACCCCTAATTAAAAATTCTCAAAATCTACCCTGTTAAATAAAAATTGAAAATTATTATTAAAATAAAAATATTTTTAACTCAAAATCGGTTTATTTCCAAGGATTTTTTATTTTTATGAATCAATTTTTAATTTTAAGATTTTATCGTTATAAAATCTTAAAATTATTTAACGGGGTGAATGATTGATTTATTTTTCTATTTATGTTATAAATAATATTAGACATAAACAAGGAGTTTTTATTTTATGAAAGATAGAGAAATACCGTTCATTTTTGTTTTTATATGGTTTTTTCTAATGGTTTTGGTATCTGACGCGATTGTCATTTACCTATCATCGCTGATATTGGGATTTTTAGGAATTTCAGGCCTATTATTATTAATATTTTTGATAATAATAGGGATTATCTTTTTTATCTCTTTTTTTATTCTTTTTTATTTCTGGGACACAATAAAAGAGATAGAAAGAGATGACCAAAATTTTCTTTGGGACAAAAACCTTTGAGTGCAAACCCGATTTTTGTTTTTAAAACAGAAATCGGGTTATTTATTTATTAAAAAACAAAAAATATTTTCCCCATTTTTTCGGATATTAATCCTTTTAGCTCCATCGCGCTTAAGAGTATATTGACTGAATTTATTGGCATGCCCAATTTTCTTATTAGTTCATCTTTTGTAATTGGTTCTCTTAATAATTCAATAATCCTAATCTCATCTCCCGATAAATCTTTTAAAATTTCTTTCTTGTCTTTCTTTTCGCTTTTAAAATCGAAAAAATTGAGAATATCTCCAGAACAAATTATAGGGGTTGCGCCAGTTCTTAACAACATATGCGGGCCCTCCGAATTTTTGGAAAATATTGAACCCGGGATTGTCATAACATCTCTATTATATTCAGTCGCTAATCGTGAAGTTATAAGTGTTCCTGAAATTTTTTCCGCCTCTATAACCAAAACAGCATGTGATATACCTGCCATTATTCTATTTCTTTGTGGGAAACTCCACGGGGTAGCTTTAAAATTAGGTTCAAATTCTGAAATTAATGCTCCGCCCTTTTCCAGAATTTTTTTTGCCAAATTTTTGTTTAAAGAAGGATATAAAACAGAATCATCTAAGCCAGACCCGGGGACAGCGATAGTTTTTAAACCAACATTAAGTGCTGAATTATGGCCAACACTATCTATACCAATCGCAAGGCCAGAAACTATAACAATAGGATATCCAGCCAATCCCTCTATGATTTTTTTACACGCTTCTTTTCCATATGGGGTGTACTTTCTTGAGCCAACCACGCATAGGAATTTGTTTTCTTTTTCATCTGGGAAATTACCTCTTATAAAAAGCTGTTTTGGCGGGTCAGTAATTTCTTTCAAAAGCCCCGGAAACTCTTTAAATTCTAATTTTCTAATCTCGTTTTTCATAATTGTTTTTATGTTTTAGTGTTTTTATGACTCTTGTTGTCTATTTTATCATCAATTGCTACAATTTACCCTATTAAATCCTGCGAAGCAGGAATTTGTTCTCAGCAAATTATTTAACAGGGTTTACTTAATAAATAATTATTAAATTATATAAAATATGTTAGACATAAAATTTATAAGAGAAAATAAAGATTTAATTAAAAAGGCCGCAAAAAAGAAGTCTATTAAGATAGACATCGATGAGCTTATTGATTTTGATGAAAGAAGAAAAACTCTTATTGTGTCAGTTGATAAAAAAAGAAACGAACAAAATGAAGTAACAAAAAAAATATCAGTTGCAAAAGATCAAAACGAAAGAAATTTTCTTATAGCAGATATGCAAAAATTGAAAATAGCAATTCAGAAAGAAGAAAGTGAATTAAGAGAGGTCATAAAAGCGTGGCAGATGATTATGTTACGAGTTCCAAACATACCAGACATGTCTGTCCCAGACGGTAAAAGTGAAGAAGACAATAAGGAAATAAAAAAATGGGGAGATATCCCAGAATTTGGTTTTAATCCTAAAAATCATGTTGAAATTATGAAAAATCTTGATATGGTTGATTTTGAAAGAGGGGCTAAGGTCTCCGGCTTCCGTGGTTATTTTATGAAAAATGAGGGGGCTCTTTTAAATTTTGCGCTTTGGCAATATACGATGGATAGATTTGTCACAAAAAAAGGTTTTACTCCAATGATAGTTCCATCTCTTGTTGGGAAAGAATCCTTTATCGGGACAGGATATCTCCCAGATGGTGAAGAAGATTTATACAAAACTCAAGATGATAATTTTCTTTCGGGGACAGCTGAAATTCCTACAATGGGATATTATATGAATGAGACCGTTAACAAAAAATCTCTTCCAATAAAATTTATGTCCTTTTCTCCGTGTTTTAGACGTGAAGCCGGAAGTCATGGAAAAGATACGAAGGGATTATTTAGAGTTCATGAATTTTTCAAGTTAGAGCAGGTTATACTTTGTGAGGCAAGCCATGAAGAAAGTGTTAAATATCACGAAGAACTTTTAAAAAATGCAGAAGAGATAATGCAGGATTTAGATGTTCCATACAGAATTGTGGTATGTTCATCTGGGGATTTAGGACTTGGACAGGTAAAAAAATATGATATAGAGGCGTGGATACCTTCTGAAAATACATATAGAGAGACCCATTCTTGTTCATATTTTCACGATTTTCAAACAAGGAGATTAAATATAAAATACAAGGACAGCGATGGGAAATTTAAATATGTTCACTCGTTAAATAGTACCGCGATAACGGCTAGGGCTCTTATATCAGTAGTTGAAAATGGTCAACAAAAAGACGGTTCAATAATTATTCCGGATGTACTTGCAAAATATATAGGTAAAAAAGTTATAAAAAAGTTATAAAATATAAAGAGGAAAATGTTACTTAGGAAAAAAAGCAGATTTAGTTCCTCCAAAGTAAAAGAAACTAGAAGAAAGAAATTTTTAGTCAAAATTTTTCTGGTGTTTTTTGTATTATTAGTTATCTTTATTTTGTCAATTTTTGTTTCAAGAATTAGTGATATAAATATAACGAATATAATTATAAAGAACGAAGGTTCTGTTGTTACGGAGAAAGAAATATTAACAATAATTAATAATAATATTAATGGAAAATATTTAGGTTTATATCCAAAAACAAATATTTTTATATATGGAAAGAAAAAAATAGAAGCAGATATTTATAATAAATTTAAAAGAATAAAAAATATTGATATTAAAAGAGTAGGTTTTAATGGAATTAGTATAACTATAAAAGAAAGAAGCCCTGCTGGTTTATGGTGTGGTAAAAAAATAAATATAGATGAGAAGTGTTACTTTTTAGATGAAGATGGATATATATATACCGAAGCCCCAATTTTTTCTGGAAGTGTCTTTTTTAGAAATTATGGGAATATAGAGGGTATAAAACAAATTGGAGTTAATTTTTTGGACAGTAAAAGATTCAAAGAAATATCTTTTTTTATAAAATCTATCAAAGATGTCAACCTAAATCCGGTGTCGTTTTTTGCCGGTGATAATGGTGATTATGAAATATATTTAGGCGATAATTCAAAAAATTATAATTTTTATGGCGGGAAAATAATATTTAATAAAGATGATAATCTGGGAGAGGTTTTTGATAATTTAACAGCAATTTTAAACGAAAAAATATTAATAAAGGGATTTGGTGATAATGTTCAATTAGATTACATAGATTTAAGATTTGGTAGGAAAGTGTTTTATAAATTGAAAACCTCTGAATGAGGTTTTCAATCCCGTTTTCTTTTTTCTAAAAAAGCTCTGAATGAGCTTTTCAGCCCCTTTTTTATTTTTCTAAAAAAGCTCTGAATGAGCTTTTCAGCCCACAATTGGAGCTTTTCAGCCCCTTTTTTATTTTTATAAAAACCTCTGAATGAGCTTTTCAGCCCCTTTTTTATTTTTCTAAAAAAGCTCTGAATGAGGTTTTCAGCCCACAATTGGAGGTTTTCAACCCCTTTTTTATTTTTATAAAAACCTCTGAATGAGGTTTTTATAAAAATAAAATGCCGATGTTATCGGCATTTATGTTGAGCTATCTTTTTTACCTCAGCGGAACTCGTATGGTGTTCAACAGATAACCAATCAATTTTTTTTAAACTCCTATCTTTTTTCAGGTCTTCAGGAATTATCCTTCCATTGGAAAGAAGGTCTTCAATACATTCCCCAATAGAAAAAGTATAATTTCTGTAAATCTCGTCTATGAGTTCCATTATGGTTTTATTATCAGACATCCTAACCTCTTTTTGTGAACAAATTCGTAGAGGATAATACTCTTTTGAATATTATTGTCAATCAATGTTTTACCCCACATCAATTTTGAACAATATTACATCAGCAACGCGCTCGCTTCGCTCGACTTATTTCAGCTCTGCGTTGCAAGAGAATATACATATTCCATATTTATACAAAATTAAACAATAAACAAAAGCAAAATTGATGAAGGGGTTCTCAAAATATAGTCACTTCGTTCCTTATTTTTTGGAAAATGATACTATCTAAATATGAAAAATAATTTTTGGACTAAATTAAAAAGGCCATTTTTTGTACAAGCGCCAATGTACGATGTTACAGACGCGCCTTTTAGACAGATGATTGCAAAATATGGAAAGTTTAGCCCCCCCGGAGGCGGGCCGGACGTTATGTTTACAGAATTTGTTTCTGCCGATGGGCTTTTAAGTAAAGGAAAAGAAATTTTGAAACAGCATTTAATTTTTTCTGAAATTGAAAGGCCGATTGTTGCGCAATTATTTGGTTCAAATCCAGAGATAATAAAAACAGCTTGCGAACTTATTATAAAAATGGGCTTTGACGGAATTGATATAAATATGGGTTGTCCAGATAAAAATATTTTAAAACAAGGAGCGGGAGCCGAACTCATAAAAAATCCAAAACTTGCGAGAGAAATAATTCGCGGGGCAAAAGAGGGCGCTGGTAAAATTCCAGTGTCTGTAAAAACACGAATTGGTTATAATAAAAATGAAATTGAAAAATGGTTGCCAGAATTACTCGCAGAAAATCCAGTTGCCATTACAATCCATGCGCGAACCAAAAAAGAGATGTCAAAAGTTTCTGCTGATTGGACTGCCGTTGCGCGCGCTGTTGAAATTCGCAATGGGTTAAAATCGGGAACTTTGATAATAGGAAATGGGGATGTTAAAAGTAGGGAAGAAGGATTGGCGCGCGCGAAAGAAACTGGTTGCGATGGAATAATGATAGGCAGGGGATTTTTTGGTAAGCCATGGCTTTTGAATGAAGATTTTGAACCGACAATAGAACAAAAATTGAAAATTCTTTTGGAACACACCAAACTTTTTGTAAAAATTTTTGGAGCCAACAAACATTTTGATGTTATGAAAAAACATTTCAAAGCATATGTAAGCGGATGGCCTGCCTGCGCAGGCAGGGATGGAGCAAAAGAATTACATGTTAGATTGATGGGGGCAAAAAACGCAAAAGAAGTTGAAAAGATGATAAATAAATTTTTAATTTCCCCCAGTTAAATATCCTACGCCCCAATGAAATAGTTTTCAGATTTCACGGGGTAAAGATTTAACCTGCCTGCGGTAGGCAGGCGGGGCAAGTAATTACTAATTTCCCTGCCTACCGGCAGGCAGGTAATGGAGTGTTTAATTTTAAGAACCACTATCTTATTCAATTGAATGGTTGTATACAAAAGTAGAGGCGAAAAAAGTTTTCTATTCTCTTATTCAATTGAATGGTTGTATACAAAAGTAAAGGCGAAAAAAGTTTTCTATTCTCTTATTCAATTGAATGGTTGTATACAAAAAATTGACAAATTATTTTTTTTCTGTATTATTCAGCTCAGAATAAACACATTTTTGAACATTTAAATGAGGCACCAAAGTGAAACAGGAAGAAATTATTGAAGTAATTGGGAATTATATTGATCAATTTATAGACGAGGAAGGACGAATAGGAGGAATAAAAGAGATACAAAGGGTACTCGATTTTGAATTGAGATGGGCGAAGCTCACAGATGAAGAAAGGAAAGAGGCACGCAGTGTGAGAGAATTGGGCGTTGAAATGTTTGAGCTACTTGCCACCATGACAGAAGAACGGCGTGAAGAATATCTTTCCGGTGTTGCAAGAGCGGAATATATAAAACAATCTGCGTGGGCCGGTTATCTGTCCGGTAAATCTGATGAAAAACCAACAATTTTTCCTGCTCAAAAAGCTTCTTGATTTTAGTTTAGGCAAATATTTTTGTATTTACCCAGCCCAATTCGGGCTGGTTTTTTTATTTTTGAATTTTTGAACTATTCAACCACTTAATCCTGCCCCGTAGCCAACTTGTTGTGGTACTGGGGTAAATTAGAGAATAATTTTTATTTATGATTTCATATTTACGCCATGGCATAAATATGATTTTCACCAATTCTTTCACATGAGGCATCTATTCTCTAATTGTAGCGAATTAGAGAATAGATTTTTGTTTTTTGGGGCTTCATTACCTGCCTGCCGGCAGGCAGGGAAATTACCTACCTGTCGATAGGCGAGGAAATTAAGAATTCCCATTTTCTATTTTATAGGTTAAAATGAAAAACATGGAAATCGCATTATATCGTAAATATCGTCCTGAAAAATTTAAAGATGTGCTTGGTCAAAAACACATAACTGATGTTATTGAAGGCACTATTAAAAACGGCTCAATTTCGCACGCATATCTCTTTGCGGGGAGTCGTGGAATAGGGAAGACAAGCGTTGCGAGAATTTTGGCGCGTGAAATTGGATGCAAGGGTAATGACCTTTATGAAATTGACGCCGCTTCAAATCGTGGGATTGATGATATCCGCGAGCTTCGTGAGTCAATTAATACACTTCCTTTTGAATCACCATACAAAGTTTATATAATTGACGAAGTACACATGCTCACGAAAGAGGCATTTAATGCTCTTTTGAAAACGCTTGAGGAACCGCCGGAGTACGCAATTTTTGTTTTAGCGACAACCGAAATGCACAAACTTCCTGATACCGTTGTTTCGCGATGTGAAGTTTACCAATTTAAAAAACCAAGTCAGGCCGTCATAAAAAATATGGTTGAAGGAGTTGTTAAGAAAGAAGGATTTTCTCTTGAGCAATCTTCTGCTGAACTAATCTCGCTTCTCGGGGATGGCTCTTTCAGGGATGCTATGGGAATTTTACAAAAAATTATTCGTTCATCAAAAGACAAAAAAATGAGTGTTGATGAGGTTGAAAGAATTACAGGTGCGCCAAGAGGTGAACTTATAAATAAATTTATTAAAATGATTAATGACGGCGATTTGAACAAATCTCTGGAAATTGTAAATAAAGCGACTGAAAATAATGTTGATATGAAAGTTTTTGTAAAACTTATTCTTCATAAAATGCGCGGAATTTTACTTTTGAGATTTTCAAAAGAAATGGAAAAAGAAATTAAGGAAGAATTGGGAGAGGAAGATTTTAAATTTTTGAAACAAATTGCAGACGCAAAAGAAACAAAAATAAACTCGTCTGTTTTGAAAGAATTTATAGATGCATATAATCAAGTAGGTAAATCAGCACTTCCACAATTACCAATAGAGTTAGCGCTTGTTAAAGTAATTCAAAAAGAGTAAATTTATTAGTTTAATAATTGAAAATTTCTCTCCAAAGCTGGGGGATCGTCTAACGGCAGGACACATCCCTTTGGAGGATGGTATCGGGGTTCGAGTCCCTGTCCCCCAGCTTTGGAGAGAAAAAATAAGATTATAATTAAATTAATATGAAAGATACCAAAAATCAAAAATTTGATGAAGCATACGAGGGTTTTTTAAAAGAAAAAAACTCCGAATTGCACAATAAAGCAATAATTTTGCTTTTGTCATACTCTAAATTAGATAAAGAATATAAGAAACTTATTAAAAACAAAAATGACATAGAGAGTTTTTTTCTTACATGGGAATATGCAAGCGAAACAACGGAAGACCCAGAAGACAAGAAAGGATTAAAACAAATAGGCAAGATGTCAAAAAAACTATATTACCAAAAAAATTACTTAAAATTATCAGAATTATTTTTTAATTTAATTCTTCGTCATCTTGTTGATTTCATTAAATTAAAAGACAGAAAAGATTTTAATAAAATTACAGACCATAATTTGTATAAGAAAGAACTTATCCCGCCAGAAATATTTTTACAATTTTTTTTGGTAGAAACATTAATAAAAAGAAAAGATTTTGATTGGAATAGGGGAGAAGAAATTGCAAGACAGAATTTGGCTTGTCTTATAGTTTGTTTTGAAGACATCTATAGTTTTTTAAATGAATAATTATAAAATAAATCTGTGAATCTTAATAAACTCACAAATTTTCTAAAAACAGCGAAGAAAAATACTTATGCTTCTGAAATGGCAAAAAAGGTTATTTCACAACGACCTAATTCTAAAGATTATGAATATGCAGAAAGAGAATTTTTGTATCATGATACATATTTTGGTTCACGAGATTTTATTGGAGAAGAAATTGTGTATGAAAAAGAAAAGCCAATTTGGGGTATGAATTATAATGGATATATTGTAGATGATTCTGTTACCGAAGTTGAAATTGATAAATCACTTAGAACAGCACTCAAACAAGATTATACAAATATAATTCCGGTGCGTGGACCAAAAAACTTTAAAATTGAAAATTATGAATATAAAAATAATATTTCAGGGGGACTTGGTAGATTTGATGGAAGAGAAGAGATTTTAAAAGATGGGAAACTCATTTATTATGCAGTTTTTCACGGAGGATTAATAAAATAATTAAAAAAATAAAATAAATTTTTCCACAAAAATCTATCCCCTAATTGTAGCGAATAGGGGGATAAGAAGAGAGACCAACCCATTCTCTAATTGTAGCGAATAAGGGGATAAGAAAAGAAGTCAATCCATTCTCTAATTGTAGCGAATAAGGGAATAAGAAAAGAAGTCAATCCATTCTCTAATTCGCTACAATTAGAGAATGGACGAATAGGAAAATTTTAAATACATGTTAAAATAAATTCAAATGCTCTTAATGAGCATTTGAATCCATAATTTTTTGAGTTAAACAAAATCATGAATCTCGTTAGAAATAAAATATGGGACAAATATACAAAAATAAGCAAAACAGGGGCGATAGTATTAAACAAAAAATTATAAGTTAATTCACGGAAATATTATTAGCAATTCCGATTTCTAACGGGATGAATACAAAAAAACAAATTATAGCGATTTTGGTTTTATTAATTCTGCTTGCAGTGATGTTTATTATCTGTGGGGAAGAGGATAATTGGATTTGTGAGAGGGGCGAGTGGGTTAAACACGGCAATCCAAGTGCTCCAATGCCCACAGAACAATGCGGAGAAGAAATTTTTTGTACATTAGAAGCAAAACTTTGTCCTGACGGTTCAGCTGTTGGACGAGTAGGACCAAATTGTGATTTTGCTCCATGCCCAGAATAAAACAAGAAACGAAATATCTTTTTCATTTTTTTGTATTGCTCCTCATTCTCTAATTCGCTACAATTAGAGAATAGAAATAACTACAAATAAACCCATATATAAATATGAACTACAAAAATCTAGAGAAAAAATATAAAGCGTTAGCAAACAGGCGTAGATTAGAAATTATTCATTATTTAACAAAAGAATCAAAAGCCAATGTTGGACAAATTGCTGAACAAATAAAATTATCTTTCAATGCGACATCTAAACATTTGAATGTTTTAAAAAACAATGAATTTATAGAAAGTGAACAAGTTGGTTTGGAACAGTATTATTTTATAATCAACAAAAACGATGTTTTTATAAAACACATTTTATCTATTCTTTAAACTATCCTCTAATTGTAGCGAATAAGGGGATAGTTTTATTTTTGGTTATTTTTTGCGTCGGTGGGTGCTTTTTGTGTTATAATGTATTTACAAAAACTATTAAAATTAAAAAACACCCCAGTTAAATCCCGCAAAAGCAGGAATTTGTCTGCGACAAATTATTTAACGGGGCAAGAATAATTATGAAAGGATTTGTAAAAAACATAGAAAAAGAAACAGAAGAAAATAAAAACTTTCGTAAAATACTTTATACCGGCAAACATAGTCAGTTGATTTTGATGAGTTTACCACCAAAAGGAGAGATTGGTATGGAAGTTCACCAAAACAATGACCAATTTTTTCGTGTAGAAGAAGGAAGGGGGAAATGTATTATTGATGGTAATGAATATGAAATTGAAGATGGATTTGCAATCGTTGTACCGGCTGGAGCAGAACATAATATTATAAACACATCAGATACAAAAGATTTAAAACTTTACACAATTTACTCACCGGCTCATCATAGAGATGGGATTATTCGGGCTACAAAAAGAGAGGCAGATGCAAATGAAGCCGAATTTGATGGTGTTACAACAGAATAAAAGTTATCCACATTTTTATCTTGAAATAGTTGACACCAGTTTTTATTTTGATAGAATAGTATCGGTGTTCGTCTTTGCATTGCTTTGGCTTTGTTAAGGCGGGCGCCATGGTGTTCGTCTTTGCATTGCTTCGGCTTTGTTAAGGCGGATGCCATGGTGTTCGTCTTTTCATCGTTTCGGCTTTGTTAAGGCGGATGCCATGAAGAAAGTTGCCTTCGGGTAGCTTTTTTCATTTATACAGTAAACAGTTTGCAGTTTAAGTTGTTTTTAGGTTAAAATATAAAATGTTGTAAAAATGTCATTTTAATAATTATTAACTTCACTCTGTAAAATATAATGCTTTAGTGTTATAAAATCTAAAAAAATTTTATTTTACAAGATAAACAAATTTATGGATAAAAAAATAAATAAAAGTATAGCAATAGGAGCTGGAATAATTGTTGTGTTTGTTTTATTTTTTATAGTCAATTCTTTCGTTGACTTCAATGGGATTAATTTTAATAATCAGGAAGATGAAACCATGATAACAGATAATAATTTACCCAACATTGAAGGTTTGGTGGCTACAGATATTCAAATTGGGGAAGGTCTAATGGCAGACAGCGGTATGTTGGTTACAGTTAATTATGAAGGAACATTTGATGATGGAACAGTTTTTGATTCTTCATATAAAAGAAATCAGCCATTTCAATTTATTTTAGGCGTGGGGCAAGTTATATCGGGATGGGATATAGGAGTTAGAGGCATGAAAGTTGGCGGGACTAGAGAACTAAAAATTTCTCCTGAGTTAGGATACGGAGATCAGCAGATTGGTCCGATTCCTCCAAATTCAACATTGAATTTCAAAGTAGAATTGTTAGGCGTTGAAGAACCTCCACAAACAGAATAAGTAACAAATAGAAAATTTCCAGCACCTTTCACGAAGGGTGCTGGTTTTGTTATATTTATATAACACAGTATGTTTAATATAGAAAAAAAATTGAAAAAATTTCTCGGTCGAGTTGGAGAAATAAAAACATCTCACGGTACTATAAAAACCCCAGCTTTTACTGTTGTGGGGACAAAGGCAACGATAAAGGCACTCACACCTGAACAGGTTAAAGAAATTGGAGCAGAAGTTGTTTTGGCCAACACATATCATTTATATTTAGAACCGGGCGACGAGATTGTAAAATCTGCCGGTGGTCTAAATAAATTTATGAATTGGGATGGACCTGCAATGACCGATTCCGGCGGTTTCCAGGTATTTTCTCTTGGGTCTGGTTTTGATTCAAAAGTTAATAAAATTGGAAGAGAAGAAAGAGAAGAAAGAAATTTGGATGAAAATATTACAAATTCAAAATCTTTTAAAAAAAGTCAGATAAAAATAATAGAAGACGGAGTTGGGTTCATATCCCATATTGATGGGGGCTCTCACTTTTTTACTCCTGAAAAATCAATTGAAATTCAACATAATATAGGCGCAGATATAATTTTTGCTTTTGATGAATGTACATCTCCAAATGATTCTGAAAAATATCTTGAGGAGGCAATGAATAGGACACATCGTTGGGCAGAGAGATCTTTGATTCACCATAAAAAACTAGATTCTTTTCTGTACAAATCTCACTTGGAAGCGAAGCTTCCAAGTGAAAATTTTCTGCGTAAATCTGCACCTGCCCTGTTAAATAATTCGCCCACGGCGAATTCCTGCTTCGCAGAATTTAACGGGGTAAATCTGCGTCCATCTACGATATATGGCATAGTTCAAGGTGGTAATAGTGAAAAACTTCGTAAAGAAAGCGCAAAAACAATCGGAGCGATGGATTTTGATGGGTTTGGTATTGGTGGCTCATTTGAAAAAAAAGACATAGAGAAATCCCTTATTTGGGTTAATTCAATATTACCCGAAGAAAAACCCAGACACTTGTTAGGAATAGGGGAACCGGAAGATTTATTTATAGGAGTTGAAAATGGGATAGATACATTTGATTGTGTTACTCCTACAAGGGTGGCTAGAAATGGGTCGCTTTATACTGAAAATGGAAGAATAAATATTTTGAATGCAAAATATAAAAACGATTTTTCAAAAATTGATGAAAATTGTGAATGCTATACTTGTTCATCTCGCTATGGCGGGACAAGTTATACAAAAGCATATTTGTCACATCTTTTTAGATCTAAAGAAATTCTTGGAGCAACACTTGCATCAATACACAATCTATATTTTATAGTTAATTTAGTAAAAAAGATGAGACAGACAATTTTAGATGATACATTTTTTAAATTTAAAGAAGATTTTTTGAGAAAATATTATACCCCACATCAATTTTGAACAATATTACATCAGCAACGCACTCGTTGCGCTCGGCTTATTCCAGCCTTGCGTTGCGAGAGAAAACAAAACTTTATATTTATACAAAATTTAAAAAATAAACCGAAGCAAAATTGATGAAGGAGTTCTCAAAAAATATAGTCGCTTCGCTCCTTATTTTTTGGAAAATAAAAAAGGCGGCTCAGTTTGAGTCGCCTAATTTTGTTATTGCATCTACAATATTATTTGCAGTGTAGAGATATTCTTCTGTTATATTTTTTTCAGTAATTTCATTACCAGAAAAAATATTTTCAGACATTAGCGTCTCTCCAAAAAATATTTTTACCTTATATTTTCTAAAAAAAATGTTTTTGAAAGTCAGACCTTCAGTTTTATCAAGTCCATATATCCAGATTTGAGTCGGAATAACTTTACATGGGACGATATGGGCAATAAATGAAATACCCGTACCGGGTCTTTTCTCTTTCTTTCTTTCTCTTATTCCTCCAGCAGGGAATATGATAACACTTTTTCTTTCCCGCAACATTTTCATATGAACCCTTAATATATTTTTGTATTCTGCAAATGTTTTGTGAACCAAAAATGATATTGGATATGCTCCCCAAAGTTTTATAAACGGTTTTAATGTCACTAGTAGAAAATTAAAAAGTTTATTTTTATAAAGATTTCTTCCTTTTCCACGAATCATGTTATATGTCGGGAGAAATCTTGATAAAAAAGGAAGAGCCGCTGGAATAAAAATCGGGTCTAATCCACTAACGTGGTTAGATGCGAAAATTATTCCATATTCTTTGGATACTCTTTTTACATTTTTTAACCCATATACTTTAAAATCAAAAAATAATTTTAAAGCAATCCGAGTAGGTATCCATATAATGTTTTGTAGAAACAAAGGCCAAAACCTGCAATATTTGATTTTTTTATGCATTTTTCAAACTCCTATACTTATTTCTATTTCAATATTATTCCTATTAGGTGTAAAAATCAACCATGATGCTTATTTTAATAAATTTTTCCTGTATAATATTTGATATGAAAAGTTTTTTAGATTCTGGAAAAGAAATAAGAGTTGGTCTTCTTCGTGGGGGACCGGGGAGAGAGCGGGAGCTATCTTTAAATACAGGCATATCTTTTATTAAAAATATTCCAGAAGAATATATCGTTCGGGATATAATTATTTCAAAAGATTTGTCGTGGAATATTAAAGGTGTCCGGACCAATCCAGAAAAAATATTAAGGGATTTAGATTTGGTCATAAATTCCATACATGGAAATTTTGGTGAAGATGGCGTTCTACAGAGAATTCTTAATAATTTTTCAGTACCATATACGGGTTCGCAAGCACTGCCATCGCTTATGAGTTTTAACAAATATTTTGCAAAAAAAATATTTGAAAACGCAGGAATAAAAACTCCACGATATTTAATAGTAAAAAACGATATAGAGTCAAAACAGACAGCGATGAATATATTTAGAGGGTTTGTAATGCCAGTTATTATAAAACCAATATCTGATGGTTCATCAAATGATATTTTTGTTGCAAGAGATTTTGGAACACTACTTTTATCTTTAGAAAATTTGTTAAATAAATACGAAACTCTTTTAATCGAAGAATTTATAGAAGGAAAACAAATTACTTGCGGGGTTATAGATAATTTTAGAAATGAAGACATATATGAATTAATGCCACTGGAAATAATTTTAAACGAAGGCCAAGATTATTTTGATTATTCAAAAAAAGACCTGCCTGCGCAGGCAGGTGGTGCAATATATTCATGTCCGACAAGTTTGCCCATGAGTATGAAAAGGGAAGTTCAAAAAATCGCAAGCAAGGCGCACAATGTTTTAAATTTGAGACATTATTCAAGATCTGATTTCATAGTTTCTCCGAGGAGGGGCATTTATTTATTGGAAACGAATGCTTTACCTGATTTGTCCGGAAATTCTCCATTTGTTAGGGAGCTGAACGAAGTTGGGGTTAGTCTGGCCGATTTTATAAAACACATATCAAATCTTGCTATTAAGTAAAAAAGCGCCATCAGGCGCTTTTTAAAATTATATCTCCAATTGCTCTATTGGTTTGAAATGTCCTTTTTTACAATTATATCATATGTAATATATGTAATAATTTTATTATATTATAATATCAATGGTTATGTCATAGTACCGTTCGTACGAACGGTACTATAGATATATTACAATATAATAACACAGGGGTGTATTTTTTTATGTCTAAGTTCAGATACATATTGCACTCTTTGAGAACCTAAGGAATGCGCCAATTTAACAAATTCAAGGACACAAAAGGCTTCATTTCTACTTGGCAGCGTGTGATACGCTTTCGGTATATGATTAC